>JAEEGH010002109.1_pt1 | contig 54649 bp, 44 predicted proteins | sample 9134181 | NCBI WGS metagenome assembly JAEEGH01 (sample SAMN16246544, study PRJNA631951) | gut metagenome | biome: gut microbiome; feature: rumen; material: DP-attached | host: Bos | place: Iran: Karaj | collected 2018-10 | reverse complement strand
GCGATAAATATGGTATCGCAATGGCATTCACAGGTGTTCGTCTTTTCCATCATTAATAATATAGGTACTATAGGTACTATAGGAACTATAATTAAAAAAACTATGAGTAAAGAAGACGATTTCCAGTCAATTCTGGAGAATGGTATCTCGTTTGGTCGCGGCGGCGGTCCTCATAAGGAGGACGATAAAGTCAAGACCAAGGCGAAAAAGAAAAAATACATCACTGGTGCTCACGGTAGCGGCTCTGCAAGACAGAAAGCCAAATACCGTGAGCAACGGAGAAACAGGCATAAGTAAACTGAAACTATAATTATAACGAAATCATGAGAAAACATGTATTTACCTTAATGACCCTCTTTATGGTCACACTGACGGTCTCTGCACAGAAGCTCGTTGGTGGTGACCTTAGTCTTGTCCCTGCCTATGAACAGGCTGGTGACAAATGGCTAGACTCTGAGGGGAATGTGATTAACACCTATTACAACGACGGCATGATAACCTATGTCCATGAAGTTGCCGGATGGAATGCAATACGTATAAGGTTGTTGGTAGACCCGTCTCTGGATGACGCCCCTGCCACTTGTCAGGATCTTGACTATGTAAAGAAGTTGGGTAAACGTATCAAAGATGCGGGAATGAGTTTCCTGCTCGATATCTTCTACAGCGACACTTGGACAGATGTCAGTCAACAGTGGATTCCCACTAGTTGGGGCTATAACAGAAATACTGAGACGGCAACACTGGCAGCCAAAGTGAAGAGCTATACCACAGAAGTTCTGAATATCCTAAACACCTATGGTGCCAAACCCGACTACATCCAAATTGGCAACGAGGTAAGCTACGGCATGCTGTGGGATGATATGACTGGAAAGAACAAAACAAATAGTTTCTCGACAGGAATGACCTACGACGGTCAGAAGGCTAAGATCGAACGCTTTGCCACACTGCTAAAGGCAGCTGCGGAGGGTGTAAGAGCATCTGACTGTTCTACAGCCAAAATCGTACTCCAATGCGAGCGCACAAAAAACAGCACTCACTGTCAGAATTTCTATACCTGGGTAGAGAAAGCCGGGTTTACTGACTATGACATCATAGGATTGAGTTATTACCCCATCTGGCACGGAACGATTGACGATCTGAAAACGACCCTCAGCACCCTATCCACAGCATTCCCCGCTAAGGAGATACATATCGTTGAGGCTGGCTATTATCATACAGATTTCACACCAGGATCAGGCGAAACAGACACCCGCAGCATATGGCCCTATAGTCCTGCAGGACAAGCTGCTTTCCTAAAGGATCTCATCGCTGCACTGAACACCTACGAGAAGGTAACAGGTCTCTACTACTGGCAACCCGAAGAGTGTGGAAACGGAGCTGATGAAGAAGGAAACAACCGTGTGATGGGCAATTGGGACAACCGAGGATTCTGGCAGATTACATGGAAAAGCGGAACACACACCTTGAACAGTTCCACCGCTTTGATGACACTGAAGACTTTCCTCAGTGGTGGTGATGAGCCTCAAGAGCAAGATGTCACCGACGATTTTATCGTCAATGCTTCATTCGACAGTAATATCAGCGGATGGACCAATACTGGAGGTACAGCGCAATGGAAACAAAACACATGGGCACTCCTTTCCAATTACTGCGAATTTGCATGGACTGGCAATGCTATTGTAAATCAGGAAGTAGTACAGACACCTACTCTGCCAGCGGGTACTTACAGACTTACTGTCAACTGTGCCTCAAATAATGGTTCAAAGGGAATCTTCCTCATTGCAGGGGATCAAAGCAAGGAAATGACAGGAACAGGAAATGTTGAGACTTTCTCCGTCGAATTTACTGTTTCTTCTGAATCATCTGTCAAGATAGGGCTTAAGCTTCTAAATACAACTGCCACATGGGTCAACTTTGACAACTTCAAGTTAGTCAAGAAGACTACAACTGATATCATCAATACCAAATGGCAACCTGCCATCAACGACAATGCCTGGTATACGCTAGGTGGACAGAGGTTGACAAGTAAGCCCACCAAGAGAGGTATTTATATCCACCAAGGGAAAAAGGTAGTGAACTAAAAGCTCAACTCCTTTCCCCGGTAGAAATCCAAGAGAGTGGTCTGGTAAAGGTGTTCATAACGTGCCTGCACCAGATCACTCTCCGCTTTCAGGTAACGGTTCTTCGCCTCATTGAACTCCGTGATCGTTGCCTTGCCATTCTCGTATTTTGCCTGTGCTAACACAAAAGCATCCTGACTCGACTGGCGGGCAGCCATACTACTCTCGTATTTCGCCTTGGCAGCTACCGCATTATAATAGACCTGCTGGATCTCCTTATAAAGCGTTTTCTTCACATTGTCCAGTTTCAGCTGCTGGTTCTCACGGTCGAGACGTGCCAAGCTGATTTTGTTACGTGTCGAGAAACGGTTGAAGAGCGGAACACTCAGGTTCAGACCGATATACTGGGAGAAATTATTCTTGATTTGAGTTCCAAAGTTATCCGACTGCATTCCGCTGGTCTTATAGTAGTTGGTCTGCAGACCACCATTGAGTGCGAGTTGCGGATAACGGGCAGCCTGTTCTATCTTGATACTCCTTGCAGTGGCATCCAGACGGATTTGCTCAGCCTTGATCTCTGGTTTGAACAAGAGTGCCTCTTCGAAGACCACCTCAGGACTGGGCAGTACAACGGCATTAAAAGGAGCACTGGGACGCACAATCTCAAAGCCCTCAGGAGTAGGCAACTCCAACAACTGTGTCAGAGTGAGCAGTGCCAACTGGAGATTATTGTCTGCCTGTGTGGCGGTAAGGACACTCTGAGCGTGGGTAGCCTTCTGTTGTGACACCTCTGCTCCACTCGCCTTTCCATTATGAAAGAACGCCTCCAGACGTGCCACCTGCATCGAGTCGATAGCTACTTGTCGCCAAGCGACATCAGCCATCTCCATATCATAGAGTATCTGCACATAAGCCTTCGCCACCTGCATGCGGATATCATTCTTTGCCTTCTCCAGATCCTCAGTAGCTGCCTCTAAGTTCAACTGGTTGAGTTGGATATTATTGGGAATGCGGAAACCAGTAAACAAGGGTACACTGGTGTTAATACTGAAGGATGTGGAACTGGTGCTGCGATTGGTATAGGTATTGTCCATAGTGAGACCACGTCCAAAAGAGAAAGTCTCACCCACCGTTCCTGTCAGATCGGGCAACCGGCTGTTCTTAGCCGTAGACAGGTGTAACTGCATCTGCTGGCGTACCAGGTTCTTCTGCTGGATACCGATATTATGACTGATGGCATAGTCGGCACACTGCCGGAGCGTCCACTGCTGTTGGGCAGAGACGGGCTGGGATATATTAATTATAGTAACTATAATGACTATAGGAACTATGGTATTTGATAAAATATTCCTCATCGTTTATTCCTCCTTCGTTTCTGCTACAATCTGCGGACCACGTACCTTATCCTTAGTAGTCAGTCCTTTCTTCACCTCAATATTCACCCCATCACTCAAACCTGTCGTTATCTGATGCCGCTCATACGTCTTCTGGGCTCCCTCTCCCTTAATCAGATAAACAAAGGTGGAGTCACCAGAGAACTCGATGGCACTCTCAGGAATTGTCAATGCTTTATTGACTTGCGCAAGCACAATCTCCGCATTGGCAGAATAGCCAGAGCGAATCTTATCGTCTTTCGCGACCTTGACAGCCGCTTTTATCTCAAACTGGTTGGCACCATTGTTCTCTACCGCTTTGGGTGAGATATACTCCAGAGAGGCGTCGAACTTCAAGTCCTGCAAGGCACCAATGGTAATCTTCATAGGTATACCGCTATAGAGTTGTCCCACCTCTGTCTCATCAATATTCCCTCGGAAAATGAGGTCGTTCATATTTGCCACAGAGGCGATAGTGGTACCCTCATTAAACGTATTGGTATTGATCACAGAGTTACCAACCTTCACCGGGACATCAAGGATCACACCACTAATAGTGGAACGGACGAGGGTACTTGACGCATTAGCGTTCGATTTCGAAACACCATCACGCACTACCTGAAGCGCATCCTCAGAAGCGAGCAACTCTTCTTTCGCCTGCTTCAATTTCTGAGCCACCTTGTCATACTCATCCGCAGAAACGAGTTTCTGTTCGTAAAGGTTCTTCTCACGCTCATAGTCTATCTTCGCCTGCCGGAGATTCAAGTCGGCAAGACGCACACGACTCTCAGCAGAGGAAAGTTGCGCCATATCAGGAATCACCTTCACCTTGGCAATGACCTCACCAGCCTGCACATAGTCACCAGGCTCTTTCATCAACTGTGTGATAATACCACCAATCTGAGGTTTGATATTCACCTCATTACGAGGCTCTATCTTACCAGTGATAATGGTCGTCTTCTTCACTTCATTCATCTCTGGAGTGAACTCGTTATACACCACCTCTTTAGGTTGTGACTTCTGCCACAGGAACACGAAGGTTCCTATGAAGATCAAAGCAATGATTGTTGCGATAATCAGTTTTTTGTACTTTTTCATATTGTTATGTTTTATTGTTGTTTCGATATTTCGGTATTTCGATATCTCGACATTTCGATATTTCGATGCTTTACTCATCTCGCATGGCATCAACAGGTTTGATGCTCATCGCACGCGCCGCTGGGGCTAGTCCTGCCAGTACTCCCATCAGGCTAACCATCAATGCCGCTACGATGGCAGTCCAGAAGCCTACCTGGAAATGCGCCGTTAAAATACCGTCCTCCGTATTACCCAGTTCAAGCATCTGTAAGATCAGCACGGCAAAGAGGATACCACTCATACCTGCCACCAAGGTCAGCACGATACTCTCTGAGATAATCTGCGAGAGGATCATCCTTGGTGTAGCACCGATAGCACGACGAATACCTATCTCTGTCGTCCGCTCACGCACTGTCACCATCATGATGTTCGACACACCGATAGCACCTGCGAGAAGTGTTCCCAGTCCTACCAGCCAGATGAGGAAGTTGACACCTTTAAAGAGGTTATCAAGCATCTGGAAGAGCACCTCTGTATTAAACACCATTGTCCCCTGCTCATCGGTAGGATCCACATAATGGGCTCTGGCGATGGTTTCACGGATACGAGGTGACAACTTACTCATCACGACACCAGGACGACCCGTTGCTGCGATGAGATCCACTTGGGAGCCTCGGTTGTAGGTCTGTTGCACCAGTGTCAGTGGCAACGTGATCTTCTCTTCCGCACGACCGCGGATATTGATGCCTGCAGCATTATAATCCACACCAATGACCTCATAATAGGTAGAGTCCACACGAATACTCTTGCCACAGGGGTCACCCCCCTCTTTGAAAAGATCTTTGTATATCTTCTTACCCAACACACACACCTTCCGATGCTCCAGGACATCCATCTCATTGATGAATCGTCCATAATACATCTTTGGAGCAACCACTTCAGCATATTCCGGAGTTACGCCCTGTACTTGTGGGATGGTCTTCTGCTCTCCATAATAAGCGGTATTGGAGGTTCCCCAAGGAGTATACAGGATGGGAGCCACCACATCCAGTTCCGGCACCCGTTGACGCAAGCGGTTGATATCCTTCTCGTCCATAGTCCACCAGCGTCCCTTACGGAAACCCTTATAAGGCTTCGTTGTCTGTTGTGACCATATCATGACCGTATTCGTGGCGAAGCCCTCGAAATTCCTTTCCAGCATCTCCTTCAGTCCTTGTCCACCACCTATCAGGGCGATGAGCATGAAGACACCCCAGAACACGCCGAAGCCTGTAAGGAACGAACGTGACTTATTACGAGTCAGCGTATCCAGTATCTCTCTGTAACTATCTAAATCTACTCTCATCATCAATCAGCTCTTAATGCCTCAATAGGGCGGATTCGACTTGCTTTATAGGCAGGTATAAGTCCTGCGACAGTTCCTGCGACAACCATCACCATAGTAGCCTCGATACACACATCAAGTCCCACTGTGGGGTTCAGGAACATGGTCGCTTTAAAAAGTCCCGTGTCAATGGTGTCATGCCCCACTGTCGCATCCATATACTCGTTGGCAAGGACACCCAGCACCATACCCACATACCCAAAGAAAGTAGTGATGATCACACTCTCTGTGATAATCAGCTTAAGGATGCTCCATGGTTTGGCACCTATTGCCTTACGGATACCGAACTCATGGGTTCGTTCCTTGACCGTGATCAACATGATATTCGAGACACCTACGATACCACTCAGCAAAGTAAACAGTCCCACGATCCATAGGGCAGTACGGATAATACCGATACCCTGTTGCATCTGCAGGTTCTGCGTATAACGGTTCCACAACCAGACCGCACTCTCATCCTCAGGATGAGCCTGATGGTTGGCATTGATACGATGACGGTATTCCTCCTCGAAGTCCTCATTCTCCTTCTCCGTACTCAGCCCATGGAAGGTGAACTCGATATTGCCGGCATCATCCGTATTAGCTCCGAAGATACTCTTGATGGCAGAATAGGTGGAGAAGGCAGAAGCCTGGCTGTCCTCCTCGTCCTTATAGATACCTACCACCTGGAACATGAAATTATTCACTTTCACGTGACGACCTAATAGTGACTTATAGTCTTTGGGCTCCAGTTCTTTTGCCTGTTTGTTGCTCAATACCAAGACCTTACGTTTCTGCTGTTGGTCAATATCATTGATAAAACGACCATACAGCATCTCCATCTTGTCAATCTTCGGATGGTTAGGATAGACACCAAGGACGGTTGTGCTGAGATACTCCTGGTTATTAGTTATCGTTGCCGAGATACTGTAACGTGCTCCCACCTCATCGACATGCTCCTTGAAGTCATCAGACGTGGCATCCAAGTCCCTTGTCTGCAAACTGATATTCCGTCCCTCTTTCATTCCCTGATAGGGCTTTGACGTCTGACCGCCGAAGACCACCATAGAATTGGAGAGGAAACGCTCGCTCTGTTGCATATTGGCATTGATGAGTCCGTTACCGGCACCCAACAGGACGATGAGCATGAAGATACCCCATGCCACAGCGAAGCCTGTCAAGCCCGTACGCAACTTATTGCGTTGCGCCGTCTGCCATATTTCCTTCAATAACTCCATCTTTGATTCTGATAATACGGTTAGTCTGCGCACCCACATTAGGATCGTGGGTCACGATAATCTGTGTCATTCCCTCGTCAGCATTCAGTTGTTTGAGCAACTGCATCACCTCCACACTCGTCTTCGAGTCAAGTGCACCTGTCGGCTCGTCGGCAAGGATGATCTGTGGCTTGGTGATCAAGGCACGGGCAATAGCGACACGCTGTTTCTGTCCACCAGAGAGCTCGTTGGGGTAATGCTCCGCCCAGTCCAGTAGACCCAGACGGTCCAGGTACTCCAGCGCAAGGGTGTGTCGCTTTTTACGCGACACCCCTTGATAGAAGAGCGGCAACTCCACATTCTCTACTGCTGTCTTGAAAGAGATCAGGTTAAATGACTGGAAGATGAATCCAATCATATGGTTACGATACTCAGCCGCTTTCGACTCGGAGAGGTTCCAGATGGGTACCCCATTGAGCAGATACTCCCCAGAGTCGTAGTTGTCAAGAATACCTAATATATTCAATAAGGTAGACTTGCCAGAGCCTGATGCTCCCATGATGCTGACGAACTCCCCCTTCTTGATATCGAGTGAGATACCTTTCAGCACATGGAGCGGCTGTGCTCCCTGATAGGTTTTGTTGATGTCTTTTAAATGTATCATATCTGTCTCTTAGACGTTATACTTATCGAAAAGGTTGCAGACCTCCTCCTTATTTATTCCTAAAAGTCTCATCTGTCGGAAGAGCTCTGGCAGTTTGTCGTCCATGAACTCCTTCTTGCGAGCCTGGAGGATCTGCTCCTTCGCACCAGGGGTCACGAAATAGCCGAGTCCCCTTTTATTATATATAATGTTCGCGCGTGCCAGCTCGTCGTAAGCCTTGACAGCGGTATTGGTATTCACCTCCAGCATCACAGCATACTCTCTGACAGATGGGATACGGTCGTCTTCCTTATAGGTGCCGGCAAGGATCTCATCACAGAGGCGGTCCGCCATCTGGATGTATATCGCTTTCTCATTATTAAATGTCATACGTTCAACCATTTATTGTTAATGACCTGCATACGGGTAAACAGCTTATAAGAAGCCCAGTAGTGAAAAACAATGAGGGCGCACAACACGGAGTTGAGGATATAGAACATAGGATGGAAAGTGTGGATATATGTGTCAGTCTTCTCGTCCCAATAACTATTTATAAATTCGATGTCGACACCACTCCAGTCTATCTGGTTCAAGATAATGGTCAGCAGGATGGAAACAGCAATAATCGTACCACTGGTCAACAAGAACTGCTGGCGACGGAACAAGGTGCCGCCCACGATATAGAGCGAATGGAAGTAGAACATGAAAGATAACACCATCCATAAAAGTCGCCATTCCCCAGAAACTGTAATCTCCTCCCCTTGAGGACTAAAAAATTTCGGGATACCCCAGACAATGACACGACCTGTCACCCAATCCACAAAAACACGCAGGGCATCAGCAAGCATAAAGGCACCAATCGTTACGACTGCCATCAATACGATAGAGAGCAACAGGCTGATGACATACTTCTCCAAATTTGAGACTGGCCATAACAGATAGGCAGAACGCGTTCGTGTATCCTTCATCTGCGAGAACATACCACCGGCTCCGAAAAGCATCGAGATACAGAAGAAGACAACACCAAAGGCTACACTCTGCGTCACATGTCGCTCATAGGTATGATAAAGCTCGTCCGCCCCGAATGACTCCATTAGCTCATACGACATTCCCTGTATACGGGTCCAGAAGAGACCTGCCATGAACATCACGAGTGTGAAGATACAGAAAAGACGGATCCACAGCTTACGTCCCACCATCAACTGGCATTTCAATGCCTGTCCGAATCTATGTAAATCGAAGTTTTTCATTTTGCTTGCGTTTGATAGTTAAACAATAGTTCGAGATTAATCTGAGTCTCTTGGTCTCCCTCCTTGCGTGCTGCGATAACGGCATTACCCTGCAACGTAGGCTCAGCGTAGAGCACAGTATCATCCATCTGCTGAGGGGAGCGGTACTCGAAGATGTACTTCTCCTGAATCTCTTGTATCGAGGCATTGAGCAAGACACTACGCTGGTCGAGCATCACGATATGGTCCAACATCTGCTCTACGTCATGCACCTGATGGGTTGAGACGACAACGGTACGATCCTCTGTCATGTGCTGGGCAATGACCTTACGGAACTGCGACTTCGAAGGGATGTCCAGTCCGTTGGTAGGCTCGTCCATCAACAGATACTTGGTATTGGTAGCCATCGCGAAGGCGATATACGCTTTCTTGCGCTGTCCCATCGAGAGCTCACCTAAGTGTACGTCGGCTGGCAGTTCAAAGTCGGCAAGACACCCCTGAAGAATCTCGTCAGAGAAATGGGGATAAAATGGCTTGTACAACTTCACATACTCTGACAGACGGATAGAGGGCAGATCAAACTCCTCCGTCACGAGGAACATGTCACGCAGCATCTCGGGCTGTCGCTTGCAGGTAGCAATACCATCGCAACATACTGAACCCTTCGTAGGACGCAGCAGTCCCGTAAGCAGATAAAGCAGTGTAGACTTACCCGTTCCGTTCTTGCCGAGCAGTCCATAGATACGATTCTCCTCCAACTGGAGAGAGAAACCATCGAATACAAGTGCCTTCTGACCCTTGTACTTGTAACTGATGTTCTCAACGTTAATCATACGTTATTTCCCTTTATTGATTATATCTTTCTTTATTTGTACTAGTGTACTACTTTAATAGTACACTGCAAAAGTAGTAATTAAAATGTTTCCCACCAAACTTTTCCGTCACTTTTTTCACGATTAGGAGATATTTAACATTTCCACCTTATTTAATAATACATGCATGCGAGATAAGGAGAATATGGGAAAGAGATAAGGAGAATATGGGAAAGAGATAAGGAGAATCTGCGAAAGGAATAACCGCTGGCAAAGTAAACACACTGAGATTAAAAAGTAAATTCAGTGTATTTACTGAGTAAATTCAGTGAATTTGGTAAGTAAATTCAGTGTATTTGGTGAGTAAATTCAGTGAATTTACTTTGTTAACACTTATTGGGAAAATTCATGACACCAATTTGTATGGATTACCAAGATTTTTGATTATCTTTGCACAACCATAGACTAAGTTTATATGAAGCCAACTATTATCAATTATCGGTTCCTGGCGACTACCCTTTTGGTGCTTGTCTGTATGACGATGACCACATCGGCACAGACATCAGGTGACGACACCACCGGCAATGATGTACTCCAAGAGGTACGCAAGTATTTCAACTCCGACAATGAGGGAGCGTTTTACATCGCTGCGGAGAGGTATCGCGACTATCACCTCAAGACAGGGAACCTCCATCTCTACTACAAGGGATGGGAACACGAGATCTTGTATGATGTCAATCACAACCACTTCTATCGTGCCATGCGGAAGACGACCACGATGCATAACGACATGAAGAGACGCAAGGCGGAGGACGAGTACTATAGTGCGACACACCTGCGGGGCATCATCTACTCCCTGAAGGGCAACATCACCCTCGCCCACCAGTATTTTGAGCGGGCATTGGAGGAGGTGGACCACTCCCAGCCTGTCAACCTCATCAACATCTATCTCGACCTCGCCAATATCGAGATGGACACACAGCCACAGGAAGCCATGAAGCACCTGGACTGTGCCATTGACATCATCAAGGCAAATAATGGCAGGTATGAGTATAGCGACGCCATCGGCTTCAAGGTGATCGTCGCCTTTGCCATGCGTGACTGGGACACCCTTCACAAAGCCTACCAGGAGTATATGAGACTCCAGAAAACATTAGGAGACGACTTCAGTGTCACCTATTACCATTATGTGCGGATCTGCAAACACGCCGCAGACCGCCGTTATGACGAAGCTATCCGACTCACCAACCTGTTGACCAACACCACCGACCAGTATAAGTTCCAGACAGATATCTACGAGCTTGCCGGCGACACGGCGAACGCCTTCCTCGCCCAAAAGCACTACCTGGCTGTCAAAGACTCTGTCAATAATGTCATTATGAGTGAGGAGATGGTGGGCTCGGCAAGCGACCTCGCATCCATAGAACGCAAGAACGAGGAGTGCAGCGAGCGTTCCGAGCGCATGAAATGGAGCATGATGGCACTGGTGCCCATCGCTTGTCTGATGCCTATTGCCGCCTGCCAGTGCCATAAGAGGAAATACACGAAGAAGCTACAACAGCAGAACGAGGAGTTGAAAATCGCTCGTGACAAGGCACAGGAGGCAGAGCGCATGAAGATCAGTTTCATCCAGAACATGACACATGAGATACGCACCCCCTTGAATATCATCAGCGGCTTCGCACAGGTCATCAGCGACCCGGACACCGATATCAGCAAAGAGGAGCGTACGGAGATTGCCACCCGCATCACCAACAGCACGAATAATATCGTGAATATCATCAACGAGATCCTGGACATCTCTGGAAAGGAGAGCATCCACTATATCGACAAGAGTGACCTTGTCCATTGTAATGAGACCGCTCAAAAGGTACTGAGGGATTTTGACGATGACGGAAAAGACTATCAGATACGCTTTGAGAGCAGTCTGAAAGACAGTTACAAGCTGATGACCAATGCGAAAGAAGTGGAGAAAATCCTCCATAACCTGCTGAACAACGCCTGCAAGTTCACAGAGAAAGGACTCATCACCTTGTCGTGCTATCATGACGAGATGGAAAAGGATATGGTCTGTTTCAGTGTGACAGACACAGGAAAAGGTATCAAGGAAGGAGAAGAGGAGAAAATCTTCGAGCACTTCTACAAAGTGGATGCCTATAAGGAAGGCGTGGGACTTGGTCTTCCTCTGTCACGACGGGTCGCCAGACAGATGGGTGGTGATGTCGTGTTGGACACATCCTACAAAGACGGCAGCCGCTTCATCCTGAAACTACCGGTCGCATGACCGTGTGTCATCAGCCACGCTGGTCGGCTCCCCACATCATCTTGTCACGTAAGGTGTGGAAATACTTCTGTCCTGCACGCTTGACGACCTTCACCTTATAAGGAGCCTTGCGTAAGGTCAGGCGCGTCCCCTCCACGCATTTCTCCGAGCGACCGTCGAGTGCCACTAGGAAATTATGGGAGCGGCTCTCTACCGTCAGACATATCTCCGCATTATCAGGAATCACAATAGGACGGATGTTCAGGGAGTGTGGGGCAACGGCTGTCATCGAGAACACACTCGTTCCCGGTACGATGATAGGACCACCCACAGAGAGGGAATAGGCGGTAGAGCCTGTAGGAGTGCTAACAACCAGTCCGTCAGCCTGATAGGTCGTCAGGTAATCCCCGTTGATCGTCGCACGGATGGAGATCATAGAAGCATTGTCACGCTTCAGGATCGCCACATCATTCAAGGCACAATGATAGCCCTTCAGAGGTGTCCCGTCCGTCTCCACAGCAATGGCGGCACGGGTCTCAATGGTATAGTCTCCCTCATAGATCGACTCCACGATGTGCTCTATCTCCCCCGCACCGATATCAGCAAGGAATCCCAGGCGTCCCATGTTCACACCTAAGATGGGGATCTGCTTGTCACCGACCATGCTCGCCGCACGAAGGAAGGTACCGTCACCACCCATCGAGATGACGAAATCCGCCTCAAAGTCGGAACCCTCGAACACGGTGTCCGCTGTCACATTCAACTGATTGCCACGCACCAGGAAGTCATAGAACTCCTTTTCTATACAGACTTCGGCATGACGTTCAGAGAGACATGCCAGTATCTTCGTGATAGACGCCGACTTCTTCGGCTGGTATGTATTGCCGAAAATGGCAAACCGTAGTTTTCGTGAGGTCATAAAAAATCTGTCTTTTTTAGCCGTTATTTGACAAACATTTTGTATCTTTGCCGTGTATTATGTGCGCAAAGATACCACTTTTTAGTGAAAAAGCGCATAACTGAAGAACAAAATTACTTAGAAAATGACAAAACTGAGTGTAAATATCAACAAAGTAGCCACCTTACGCAATGCCAGAGGTGGTAACAACCCTGACGTGTTAGCTGTCGCTCACGACGTGGAAATGTTTGGTGCCCAGGGCATTACCGTCCACCCCCGTCCCGACGAGCGTCATATCCGCTATCAGGATGTCCGTGACCTGAAACCACTGATCACCACTGAGTTCAATATCGAGGGAAACCCCATCGATTCTTTCGTGGATCTGGTATTGGAAGTCATCCCCAAACAGGTGACACTGGTACCTGACGGACACGACCAGATCACCAGTAATCATGGATGGGACACTATCGAGAACAAAGGTTTCCTCACGGATATCTGTAAGACGTTCCGGGATGCCGGCATCCGCACCAGCATCTTCGTTGACCCAGACCCGAAGATGGTTGAAGGTGCCAAGGCGTGTGGCGCCGACCGCGTGGAGCTCTATACCGAGCCCTATGCGTCACAATATGCCGCTGACCGCGCTGCCGCCATCGCGCCGTTTATTGCCGCAGCGGAAGAGGCACGTCGTGTAGGACTGGGACTCAACGCCGGACATGACCTCTCCTTGGAGAACCTGCAGTATTTCCATGAGATGATTCCATGGACAGACGAGGTGAGCATCGGGCATGCCCTGATATGCGACGCCCTCTACTTGGGATTACAAGAGACTATCAAGCAGTATTTACTAGCACTAAAATAGACTATGGCAAAGGTATATGTATTTTTAGCAGACGGCTTCGAGGATGTCGAGGCGCTGATTCCCATTGATGTATGGCGTCGTGGTGGAATGGATGTGACGACAGTAAGTATCATGGGGGATCCCGTCGTAGAGACAGCTCATGGTGTGCGTATCATCGCCGACACCCTTTTCGAGGATATTGATGTCAGTGACGCCGACTTGTTATTCCTTCCGGGAGGAATGCCAGGCGCACAGAACCTCTACAACCACGAGGGGGTCCGCAAGGCGGTATTGGCTCAGGCGGAGAAAGGTAAGAGGGTCGCAGCCATCTGCGCTGCCCCAGCTGTTGTCCTTGCCCAACTGGGAATCCTTGACGGCAAACTGGCAACCTGCTATCCTGGTTTTGAAAAGATGCTCACCAAGGCGACCTACACAGGAAGACTCATCACAGTAGATAAGAATATCACGACAGGAGAAGGTCCTGCTGCTGCTTTTCCTTTCGCCTATGACCTGCTGGGGCAGCTCACCAGTCCTCCCATAGCCCACCAGATTGCCGAGGGCATGCGTTTCAAACATTTGATGAGTGAGAAGTAACATTCATGGACTATATCATCATTGTTGCAGGAGGAAAAGGATTACGCATGGGGGGAGAGATTCCCAAACAGTTCCTGCCCATTGACGGGAAACCCATCCTGATGCGTACATTGGAGCGTTTCCATACCTATAGTGAGACGTTGCGGATTATCTTGGTATTACCCAAAGACCAGCAGACATATTGGCTGCAACTCTGTGAGGAATACCATTTCCCCCTCCCTCAACAGGAAGGGGAATGGGGTGAGTCATACCAGATGACCGATGGTGGGGAGACACGTTTCCATAGTGTGCAGCATGGACTTGCCCTCATCCCTGATGATGCGGAAGGAGTCGTGGGTGTCCACGATGGTGTACGTCCCTTCCCCAGTATTAAGGTCATCCGCGACTGTTATGAGACGGCACGGACGGCAAAGGCTGTCATCCCCGTCATCCCCGTAGTCGAGACCGTCCGCCAGTTATGCGGTGTCAACTCTAAACTCTCAACTATCAACTCTCTACTGTCAAAAACCGTCCCCCGCAATGACTACCGACTGGTACAGACCCCCCAGTGTTTCGATATCCAACTGCTGAAGGCAGCAAACAAACAACCTTATAACGACAACTTTACCGATGATGCCTCTGTCGTGGAGAGCTATGGTCAGCCCATCACCCTCGTGGAAGGCAACAGAGAGAATATCAAGATCACAACCCCTTACGACCTGAAAATTGCGGAAGTATTAGTTCATGACTAATTATGAAGAATGATGAACTATGAACTATTAGAGCAAGACATACAGTTCCTGCCAGGGGTAGGTCCCAACAGGAAGAAGATGCTCAGTCAGGAACTGGGTATCGAGACTTTTGGTGACCTGTTGCAGTATTACCCTTATAAACATGTGGACCGCAGTCGTCTCTACTCCATCAGGGAACTGACTGGCGATATGCCTTTCGTTCAGGTGAAAGGACATATCCTGAGTTTCGAGACCTTCAAGATGAGTGCCCGCAAAGAGCGAGTCGTCGCTCATTTCACAGACGGCAGTGGTAAGGTGATGGACCTGACGTGGTTCAATGGTGGGAAATATGCCAAACAGAGTTATAAGATAGGTACGGAGTATATCATCTTCGGACGACCGAATGTCTTTAACGGACGTATCAACGTCACCCACCCCGATATCGATGCCGCTGACAAACTGGAGCTCTCCACGATGGGTATGCAACCTTATTACAATACCACGGAGAAGATGAAGAAGAGCGGACTGAACTCCCGTTGTGTAGAGCGTTTTATCAAGACGCTCCTCGATGTCATCAAGGAGCCTTTGCCAGAGACACTCCCCGACTTCATCACCAACCGTCTGCACCTCATGAGCCGGGACGAGGCACTGCGTAAAATCCATTATCCACAGAACAGCAGTGAATTGGAGAAAGCGCGTGTCCGACTGAAATTCGAGGAACTCTTCTATGTCCAACTGAATATACTCAGGTATGCCAGCGACCATCGTCGCAAATATCGTGGCTATATCTTCTCAAAGGTAGGCGACTTTTTTAACTCGTTCTATCATGACCACCTGCCCTTCCAACTGACAGAGGCACAAAAAAGAGTCATCCGCGAGATCCGCAAGGATACCGGGTCCGGACGACAGATGAACCGACTGTTACAAGGGGATGTGGGCAGCGGCAAGACCTTGGTGGCACTGATGTCGATGCTCATCGCCCTCGACAACGGCTACCAGGCATGTATCATGGCACCGACAGAGATCCTCGCCGAGCAACACCTGCAGACCATCCAAGACTTTATTCATGGAATGGACATCCGGGTGGAACTGCTGACAGGTATCGTGAAAGGTAAGAAACGACAGGAGGTGCTGGAAGGACTGCAGGACGGTCGGGTACAGATTCTCGTAGGAACCCATGCCGTCATCGAGGATACGGTACAGTTTGCCAACCTCGGCATGGTGGTAGTCGACGAGCAACATCGCTTTGGTGTCGCCCAGCGTGCCAAGCTATGGAGTAAGAACACCAACCCTCCCCATGTGTTGGTGATGACGGCGACGCCCATCCCACGCACCCTCGCCATGACCCTTTACGGTGATTTGGACGTGAGTGTCATCGACGAGCTGCCGCCAGGACGCAAACCCGTTGTCACCACCCACGTCCTCGACCGTAGTATGCCTTCGCTCTATGATGGGTTACGGAAACAGATCAACCAAGGCAGACAGGTGTATATCGTATTCCCACTCATCGAGGAAAGCGAGAAAATCGACCTCAAGAACTTGGAGGACGGCTTCGAGGTGTTACGACAGGTGTTCCCAGAGTTCCGGCTGAGTAAGGTTCATGGCAAGATGAAACCCAAGGACAAGGAAGAGGAGATGCAGCGTTTCGTCAAGGGAGAGACACAGATGCTCGTCGCCACCACCGTCATTGAGGTGGGTGTCAACGTACCTAACGCCTCCGTGATGGTGATCCTGGAGGCACAACGCTTTGGGCTCAGCCAGTTGCACCAGCTCCGCGGACGTGTCGGACGAGGTGCCGACCAGAGCTATTGCATTCTTGTCACCAACCCTCAGTTAAGTGAGGATACCCGTAAGCGAATCGATATCATGTGCGAGACGAACGACGGTTTCCGTATCGCCGAGGCAGACCTGAAACTAAGAGGTCCCGGTGACTTGGAGGGAACGCAGCAGAGCGGTATGGCGTTCGACCTGAAAATCGCTGATATCGCCAGAGACGGACAACTCGTACAGATGGCTCGTGACGAAGCACAGATGATTATCGAAGACGACCCGACATGTGTGTCAAACAAATATTTGATACTTTGGAACAGGCTTCGTCAATTACGTAAAACAAACGTTAATTGGGCAGCTATTTCTTAAGAAAAGTGTTAAAACTTACACAAATATTGTTAACGCACACTGCACTCACACCTAATATATAAATATTTTTATTACCTTTGCGGCGACATTTTTCCTTCAGGGAACTATTTCGAACATAAAAAAGTAATTATGCTGACTAAAAAAGTAATTAAAAAATTTGCCTTTTCAATCGTTTTAACCATATTAGCAGTCCCCGCCATGGGACAGGATTTGTTGGCAAAACAAGCCCCCATAGACCGCAAGATGAAAGCCGTCGACAGCATGGCACTCCACAGACTTATCCAGGCTGAGAGCTATGAATCTCCCGCAGCCGACCTCTATAACGACTGGAACAACCGTTATGCTCACAAGGCTTCTGTTCTTCCAGACACCTTCCGTATTGACCTTCGTGGTTTCTGCATGCCGACCACCAGCCGCGTACTGACCAGTAACTTCGGTGCCCGTTGGGGACGTCAGCACAAAGGACTCGATATCAAAGTATATATCGGCGATACCATCCGCGCTGCCTTCAGCGGTAAGGTTCGTATCGTGAGATATGAGGGAAAAGGCTACGGTAAGTATGTCGTTATCCGCCACTATAACGGACTCGAGACAATCTACGGTCACATGTCCAAGCAACTGGTGACTGAGGAGCAGGAAGTTCGCGCCGGTGATCCTATCGGTCTGGGTGGTAACACAGGTCGTAGTACTGGTTCTCACCTCCATTTCGAGACCCGCCTGTGTGGTATCGCACTGAATCCCGCCTTGATGTTCGACTTCAAGAATCAGGATGTGGTAAGTGACTTTTACGTATTCCGCAAGTCTACTTACAACCATGAGTCAGCAGAGGCAACCCGTTTGCGTGGTGTAGGTGGCAAAGCAGTTAATGGCGACCTCGACATCCCACAGCAGAGTTATGCTTCCGCACAACCCGCAAGCTCCAAGAAAGTCAGGGCTCATGCCACCCGTTTCCACAAAGTGGCAAAGGGTGAGACACTGTCCTCCATTGCCCGCAAGCGTGGCATGACGGTCAGTGCTATCTGTAAGTTGAACCATATCAAAGCAAATACACGTATCAGAGCAGGTCAGATCCTCAGATACAATTAACCAACAACCCTTCACGGCGTGAAGCCGTTGACCAAAGAAATCTAAATGAAACAGAAAATCATGTTATGCATCTTACTGATGCTGCTGTCTTCTATGGATGTAGCATTAGCAAAGGGCAAGAAAAAGAAAGCAAAGAAAATCCAACGTACAGAGGCGGTATATGAAGAAATCGACAATTTCGATTTCCTCTATGCTGATGACTATAATGTCAATATGAGTTTTGCCTCGACGGATGATATCCTCAGGCAAGCAACCTCCTTTATCGGTACCCGTTACCGCTTAGGCAGCAAAGGTCCCAATGCCTTCGACTGCTCTGGTTTCACCAGTTATGTCTACGGACAGAACAACATCGCGATTGGAGGTTCCTCCCGTGACCAGTATGCCCGTAACATCCCCATCCGTCGTGAGGAGATGCAGCCTGGCGACCTTGTATTCTTCACCAGTCCTAACTCTGGTCGCAACGTAGGACATGTGGGAATCATTCTCGACTACGACCCCATTGAGAATACTTTCACGTTTATCCATGCCAGTACCAAGAACGGAGTGAAGATCAGTTCTTCCACGGACGGCAACTACAGCCGCCGTTATATCGGGGTTCGTCGTGTAGCAAGATAAGACACTATGAGAATAAGACTTTTCCTATTAACAATATTAGCAGGTTACACAGTAGCCTGCTTTTCTGATGATATCACCGTTGCGATGACAGGTGATATCATGATGGGTACGACCTACCCCGGTATCTCACTGCCTCCAAAGAATGGGGAGGAGGTCTTTAAAGATGTGAAACCCATCCTGCAACGCGCCACTATTACTGTCGGCAACTTGGAGGGCACCCTGCTTGATGGTGGCAAGAGCACGAAGAGCGGTGGTCCAAACAGCTACTCCTTCCGTACACCAACCAGTTACTCACATTTACTGAAAGAGGCTGGCTACGACTTCCTGAGCATGGCGAACAACCACGCCAACGACTTCGGTGCCGAGGGCATCGCCAGCACAGAGAAGCAACTGAACCTGCAGGATATCAAGTATGCCGGTATCAAAGGACATGTAGAGTCCGCCATCGTCGTACGCAACGGTATCAAGTTTGGCTTATGCGCCTTCGGGCATAACCAATACACCCTCAAGCATCGTGACCTACAGACCGTCAAGCGTATCATCGACGACCTGAAGAAGAAGTCGGACATCATTATCGTCTCCTTCCATGGTGGTGCCGAGGGACGTTCCAAGAGCCATCTCCCACAAGGTGCGGAGAGCTTCTTGGGAGAGGACCGCGGCTCCCTTCGCGAGTTTGCCCATTTCTGTATTGACAACGGTGCTGACATCGTCTATGGTCACGGTCCCCATGTGGTACGTGCCACAGAGGTCTATAAAGGTCGCTTCATCGCCTACAGCCTTGGTAATTTCTGCACACCCTACGGTATGAGTCTTGCCGGTATCTCCGCCTACTCTCCCGTAGTCGAGATCAAAATCGACAAGCAAGGACGTTTCCTCAGTGGTAAGATTCACTCTTTCCTCCAACAGAAGGGCATTGGTCCCCGTAAGGATGCCAATCAGCATGTGGCACATGAGATGATGAACCTCACCAACAGTGATGTCCCCCACAGCGAAGCCACTATCGACCGCAACGGCAACATTACATTGAAGAAATAACAAAAATTCATACATTTTATTTTGTAGTTCGCCCGCTTCTTCGTATCTTTGTAGCTCATTAATAACTATTAATCTCTACATGATATGGACAATAAGCGCTATGGTCACTTTGACGACCAACACCGTGAGTATGTGATCACCGACCCGAAGACACCGTGGCCGTGGATTAATTACTTAGGCAATGAGGATTTCTTCTCACTGATCTCTAACACCGCCGGCGGCTACTCCTTCTATAAGGACGCGAAGTTCCGCCGTATCACCCGTTATCGTTATAATAACGTACCCATGGACAATGGTGGACGCTATTTCTATATCAACGACAACGGTACCGTATGGAATCCTGGTTGGAAACCATGCAAGACTCCCCTCGACTTCTATGAGTGCCGTCATGGCATGAGCTATACCCGTATCACCGGACGTAAGAATGGTGTGGAGGCATCTGTACTCTTCTTCGTACCCCTGAAGACATGGGCGGAGGTACAGAAACTGACCCTCACGAACCAGAGTAAAGAGGTGAAGAAGCTGAAGCTCTTCTCCTTCGAGGAGTGGTGCTTGTGGAATGCCGCTACTGACATGGAGAACTTCCAGCGTAACTTCTCAACGGGTGAGGTGGAGATAGAGGGTTCTACCATCTACCATAAGACGGAGTATCGTGAGCGTCGCAACCACTATGCGTACTATCATGTGAACACAGAGATACAGGGTTACGATACCGATCGCGAGACCTTTGTGGGACTCTATAATGAGTTTGCCAATCCTGATGCTGTCATGGAGGGTAAGCCCCGCAACAGCCACGCTCATGGCTGGAGCCCTATCGCCTCGCATTATATCGAGGTGGAGCTGCAGCCAGGTGAGTCCCGTGACTTGATCTTCCTGTTGGGCTATGTGGAGAACGAGCAGGACAAGAAGTTCGCTGCCCCACAGGTCATCAACAAGGACAAGGCACATGCCACTATCGAGAAGCTGAACACTACTGAGAAGGTGGACAAGGCGTTCGCAGAGCTCTGTCAGTACTGGGATGCCCTTCTGAATATATATAAGGTACACACAGGTAACGACAAACTCGACCGTATGGTGAATATCTGGAACCAGTACCAGTGTATGGTGACCTTTAACTTCTCACGAAGCGCCTCGTTCTTCGAGAGCGGTGTGGGACGTGGCATGGGTTTCCGCGACTCCAACCAGGACCTCGTGGGCTTCGTTCATCAGATACCACCACGTGCCCGTCAGCGTATCATCGATATCGCATCAACACAATTCCCCGACGGTGGCTGCTACCACCAGTACCAGCCACTCACCAAGCGTGGAAACAACGACATCGGCGGTGGTTTCAACGACGACCCCTGCTGGCTCATCTTCGGTACCGTTGCCTATATCAAGGAGACGGGCGACTTCTCGATTCTCGATGAAATGGTGCCTTTTGACAACCAGCCAGGCTCTGAGGTCACCCTCTTCGAGCACCTGAAAGTATCCATGGACCATGTCATCAAGAACCTCGGTCCTCACATGCTGCCACTCATCGGACGTGCCGACTGGAACGACTGTCTGAACCTCAACTGCTTCTCATGGGATCCTAACGAGAGTTTCCAGACCACAGAGAACAAGAGCGAGGGCTCCAAGGCAGAGTCACTGATGATCGCCGGTCTCTTCGTAGTGACAGCAAAAGAGTATGTCGAGCTGTGTAAGAAACTCTCCGAGAACTCCAAGAACTCTGAGTACTCCGAGGAAGCGAAGCGTATGCAAGTCGCTATCGACGCTATGATTGCCGCCGTGAAGAAAGACGGATGGGATGGTGAGTGGTATCTCCGTGCCTACGACTTCTTCGGCAATAAGATCGGCTCCCACGAGTGTGAGGAGGCGAAGATCTTCATTGAGAGCCAGGGCTGGTGTACGATGGCACAGATCGGTGCCGAGGACGGTATGGTGGCTAAGGCTCTCGACTCCTGTAAGAAATACCTGGAGTGCGAGCATGGTATGGTACTCAACAACCCTGCCTTCACCAAGTATATCTATGAATATGGTGAGATCTCCAGCTACCCAGAGGGCTACAAGGAGAATGCCGGTATCTTCTGCCATAACAATCCTTGGGTCATCATTGGCGAGTGCATCGCCGGACGTGGTAACGACGCATGGAGCCACTATGCCAAGATCCTTCCCTCTTACGTGGAGGAGAAATACCAGACACTGCACAAGGTAGAGCCTTACGTCAACTGCCAGATGGTAGCCGGCAAGGATGCCGCCAAGCCTGGTGAGGGTAAGAACTCATGGCTCACAGGTACTGCTGCCTGGATGTGGCTGACCGTCAGTCAGTATATCCTGGGTGTGAAACCGCAGTACGATGGTTTACAGATAGACCCCTGTCTGCCGACGACTGCCAAGGAGTACACCATCCAGCGTAAGTTCCGTGACGCTGAGTACACCATCACCGTCAAGAACCCTGACGGCAAGGAGTCTGGTGTCAAGCAGATGATCGTTGACGGCAAGCCCATCGATGGCAACATCATCCCCTACTCTGCTGGCAAACATGCCGTAGAGGTAACGATGTAAGCCAATACAACGTATCCATTCAAAAATTTCCTCTGTTATTACGACAGAGGGAATTTTTGTTTTAATTAATACTCGATCTTGTCCGTCTTCTCACGCCACAGACGGAAGGTTTCGAGGGCTTCATCACGCATCATGGGGATGATGGGCACGGTGCGCTCATCCAAAGATTTATCCAATTCCTCATAGATGAAATCGTCGGCAAAATCGATATCACGGGCATCCTTGCGCGTATTACCATAATAGATACGCTCAATATGTGACCAGTAGATAGCACCCAGACACATCGGACAAGGCTCGCACGAGGTATATATTCTGCAACCTGTGAGGTCGAATGTGCCGAGTTTTCGACATGCCTCACGAATCGCATTCACCTCCGCATGAGCCGTCGGGTCGTTATCAATAGTCACACTATTGCTACTGCCTGCGATTATCTTTCCATCCTTCACAATGACAGCACCAAACGGACCGCCACCATGGCGGACACTCTCATTGGCAAGCCGAATCGCCTCACCCATGAACTTACAATCATCTTTCGTCGTCTTCATTGTTAGGACAAAGATACATCTTTTTTCTCAAATATACGAAGATACCAATAAAAAAACATCGTAATTCGAAAAAAACATAGTAACTTTTGTACACTTTGTACCTCTAGGTCAAAGAAATTTATCTAAACCGAGCTAAGAACAAAATCAATTCATTCCATTATCTTTTGAGTAGTGAAACCCCTAACCTCCAACTGATTCCTTCTGAAACACCGATGTACAGGGCATTTACGGGCAGTTGGAGGTTGCTCTAACCTCTAACTGACCTCCCACTAACCTCAAACATAGTGGGAGGTGGGTTGGACGTTAGTTGGAGGTTCAGATAACCTCCAACTGGTCTTGCGCCCTTTATTTATCGAGGTTTGCGGTATTTTTAGTGGGAGGTTAGGGGATTCTGGAAAAATTCTTATAACTTAAAAGTCAACCAAGGTACCATCATCATAGGTCATGGCAATGCTTCCCAATAGTTATGGCAGTATCTGTTATACCCCTATAGTGATGTCTGGTATCACTCATAGGAGATATTGGAACAAGTGATGCAAGACTGCCAGCATCGTATTTTTACTTTCTAGTAAAAAAACTTGTGGTATTCAAGAAAAAGATGTACCTTTGTCGGTCAAAATGAGAGCGTTAGTATGAGTGAGCATAGAAATCCCTTTTTAGAACCTTATGGGACACTGCATGACACAGTGCCATTCGACCGCATACGTCTGGAAGACTATGAGGAGGCTTTCATGGAGGGTATCCGACGAGACAACGAGTATCTGGAGAAGACCATCAACAACCCTGAGAAACCCACTTTCGACAATACCATCCTGAACCCCTTTGACGAGGGCGATGGCTATTACGACCTGTTGGACAGGGTTTCGACTGTGTTCTTCAACCTGCAGAGTGCGGAGACCAATGATGAGATGGACGCCCTCGCCCAGAAGATGCAGCCCATCCTGACCCAGCACGCCAACGACATGCGGTTGAACCCACAGTTGTTTGAGCGCATCCGTCAGGTACATCTGCACCATCGTCGTCTGACAGCCGAGGAGAAGATGCTGTTAGACAACTGCTACGAGGGATTCGTACGCAGTGGTGCCCTGCTGGATGAGGAGGGAAAGACAAAGCTGCGCCAGTTGACGGAGGAGGCTTCCATGCTCTCACTGCAGTTCTCGCAGAACCTGCTGAAAGAGAACAAGGCATTCACGCTCCGCATCACTGACGAGGCACAGCTGGACGGACTTCCCGACACCGCCCGTGAGGCTGCCGCACAGGCATGGAAGGAAGCCTGGAGCCAGGAGCCGGAAGCCTATGGTGACAAAGGATGGCTCTTCACCCTCGACATGCCCAGTTACTCGCCCTTTATGACCTACTCCACCCAGCGTGAGCTACGCAAACAGATGTATATGGCTCGCAATACGGAGTGTACCCACGACAATAGTGAGAACAATATCGAGATTTGTAAGCGACTCATCAACCTGCGCAGGGAGATAGCCCAGTTGCTGGGATACAAGACCTATGCCGACTATGTGCTGAAGCATCGTATGGCATCGAACGTACGGAATGTCTACCGACTGCTTGACGACCTTATCGACGCTTATAAGCCCACCGCTATCAAAGAGCGTGAGGAGCTGATAAGACTGTTTAAGAAAAACAACTCTCAACTCTCAACTCTCAACTCTCAACTAAAAATGATGCCCTGGGACACCGGCTTCTACTCCCATCAGCTTCAGATGAAGAAATACAACCTCGACGCAGAGATGCTGCGACCCTACTTCGAGCTGTCGAAAGTCATCGAGGGTGTCTTCGGACTCGCCAACCGGCTCTATGGCATCACCTTCAAGGAGAACAAAGACATCCCCGTGTACCATCCCGACGTGAAGGCATACGAGGTGTTCGACAAGGACGGCTCCTATCTTGCCGTCTTCTATGCCGACTTCCATCCCCGCAAGGGAAAACAAGGTGGTGCCTGGATGACAGAATACCAAGGACAGTGGATTACCAAGAAAGGAGAGAATATCCGTCCCCACGTCTCTGTGGTGATGAACCTGACGAAACCTACTGACGAGAAACCCGCCCTGTTGACACTCGGTGAGGTGGAGACCTTCCTGCACGAGTTCGGACACTCGCTGCACGGGATGTTCGCCAATACCCGTTTCGAGAGCCTCAGCGGCACCAATGTCTGGTGGGACTTCGTGGAACTGCCCTCGCAGTTTATGGAGAACTTCGCTATTGAGAAAGACTTCCTCCGCACCTTCGCCTTCCACTACCAGACAGGAGAGCCACTGCCAGACGAGCTGATCCACCGTATCGTGAGAAGCCGTAACTTCATGGCAGCGACGGCATGTCTCCGACAGGTCAGTTTCGGACTGCTCGACCTTGCCTATTATACCAAGAAGGAAGCGTTTACCGATGATATCATCTCCTTCGAGAAGAAAGCGTGGAAGAAGGCGATATTGGGAGAGCAACTGCCAAACACCTGCATGACCGTGCAGTTCTCACATATCATGGCAGGCGGCTATGCGGCAGGCTACTACAGCTATAAATGGGCGGAGGTGCTGGACGCTGATGCCTTCAGCGTGTTCAAACGCCACGGCATCTTCGACCAGAAGACGGCGCAGAGCTTCAGGGACAACATCCTCTCCCGTGGTGGCACAGAGCATCCGATGACGCTCTACAAGCGCTTCCGTGGCGGAGAACCGACAATAGACGCGTTACTCAAGCGAAACGGTATTAAAAGAGGTAAGAAGTAAGAGGTATGAATAACGAGAAACAACACAAATTTGACATGCGCTACCTGAGGATGGCAAGGATATGGGCGCAGAACTCCTACTGTCAGCGCAGACAGGTGGGGGCACTGGTCGTGAAGAACGGTATGATTATCAGTGACGGCTATAATGGTACCCCCAGCGGTTTCGAGAATATCTGCGAGGACGAGAATAACGTGACGAAGCCCTATGTGCTGCATGCCGAGGCTAACGCCATCACCAAACTCGCCCGCTCCAACAACAATAGTGACGGAGCAACCATCTATATCACTGCCTCCCCCTGTATCGAATGTGCCAAGCTGATTATCCAGGCAGGCATCAAACGGGTGGTCTACGGTGAGCAGTATCGCCTGACAGACGGTGTCGACCTGTTGAAGCGTGCCGGCATAGAAACTATCTACCTTAATCCTGACGAAGATGAACGAGAAGAAGAATAACCGATTTATGCCTTTTTTGATGGCGGTGAGTGTCGTGGTGGGTATCCTGATCGGTACCTTCTACGCCAACCATTTCTCTGGCAACCGGCTGAGTATCATCAATTCCGGCAGTAACAAACTGAACAACCTGCTGCGACTGGTCGACGACCAGTATGTGGATACTGTCAATGTGAATGACCTCGTGGAGAAGGCGATGCCTCAGATTCTCTCCGAGCTCGACCCCCACTCCGTCTATATCGGAGCCAAGGACATGCAGATCGCCAACGACGACCTGAAAGGATCCTTCTCGGGAGTCGGTATCGAGTTTACCATCCGTCATGACACCCTCCATGTGCAGAACGTCATCAAGAACGGTCCCTCGGAGCGTGCCGGTCTTATCGCCGGTGACAAGATCGTGATGGTGGACGATCAGCCGTTCACAGGAAAGACTCTGACCAACGAGGAGGCGATGCACAGGTTGAAAGGTCCTAAGGACACGAAAGTGAAACTGGGTATCATACGTAATAAGGAGAAGACTATCCGTAACTTTGTGGTGACCCGTGGTGATATCCCCACAAGGAGTGTCACAGCAACCTATATGCTGGACGACAAGACTGGGTATATCCGTATCAGGAACTTTGGTGAGAACACCTATCCCGAGTTGTTGATAGCCCTTGCCAAACTCTCCCAGGAAGGTTTTGAGAACCTTGCCATCGACCTGCGCGGCAACACTGGTGGCTACCTGGAGTCGGCAGTACAGATTGCCAATGAGTTCCTACCTAAAGGACAACTGATTGTCTATACACAAGGACGTAAGCAGTCCAGACAGGACTACCGCAGTGACGGACGCGGCTCCTACCAGCAGATACCACTCGTCATCCTTATCGACGAAGGCTCTGCCTCTGCCAGTGAGATCCTGGCAGGTGCCATCCAGGATAACGACCGTGGTACCATTATCGGACGACGCTCGTTTGGAAAGGGACTGGTGCAGAAGCCAATGGCTTTCAATGACGGGTCGATGATCCGTCTGACCATCGCCCGCTATTACACACCCTCCGGTCGTTGTATCCAGAAACCTTATGTATCCGGTGACAACAAGGACTATGAGGAAGACCTGATGGCACGTTACCAGCATGGGGAGTTCTTCTCGCAAGACAGTATCAAGCATACCGGTCCTGCCTATAAGACACGTATCGGACGTGAGGTGTTCGGTGGCGGCGGTATCACTCCTGACATCTTCGTAGGTGAGGACACCACTGATGTGACCTCCTACTATAAACAGGCATCCATGAGCGGACTCATCCTGCAGTTTGCCTTCGACTATACGGACAATAACAGGCAGAAACTGAGTGAGTACCATTCCTGGAAAGAGCTGGAGAAATACCTTGCCAAACAGAATATGGTCGAGAAGTTCGCCTCCTATGCTGAGAAAAACGGACTGAAACGCCGTAACCTCATGATACAACGCTCACATCTGCTCCTGGAGCGTTATATCAACAGCCGCGTCATCTATAACATGATGAGTGAAGAGGCATGGGTAGAGTATATCAATACCGATGACCCTGCCATCAAGGAGACGGAGAAGGTCTTCAAGGATCAGAAAGCCTTCCCTGCAGCCCCACGGAAACAGGAAAACAAGAAAGCTGCATGACCAGCAAAGAAGATATGCGTAGGATGCTTCGGCAAAGGGGAACTACAGGTACCTCTGCCGAGGCATCATCTATTATCGACCAGTTGATACGTCATCCACGGGTGATGCTGTCACACACCTTATTAATATATTATAGTATGCCCGATGAAGTCCCCACACAAGGATTACTCGACGAACTGGTCAATAAGGGAAAGACTGTCCTGCTACCTCGTGTCATCAGTGACACAGAGATGGAAGTGCGCCGATATACGGGAAAGGAAGACCTGCAGAAAGGAGCTTTTGGCATCATGGAGCCGACAGGGACATTGTTTACTGATTATGAGAGAATAGATGTTGCCATTGTGCCAGGTGTTGCCTTCGACAGAGACGGGCACCGCTTAGGAAGGGGTAAAGGCTATTACGACCGTTTCCTGTCAAAAGTCCCGTTTGTCTATAAGATAGGGGTGTGTTTCCCTTCCCGTTTAATGGACGAGGTACCTGCTGACGAGTATGACATCCTCATGGATGAGATCATTACGGCGAATGCTCAATGAACATCAACTGAAACGGATATCGGTAATCACCTGCTCCCCAACTACCGCATTCAACTTCTTGACCAGTTCCCCTCGCATCATCGACAAATCAGAACGAAGGGCAGGATTTGACAGACGGACATACAACGTCTGGTTGTAGATATAGGTATTAAGCGTATAACGGGCAATCACAGGACCTACCACCCCCGGCCACGCCTCCACCAGCCGTTTCTGTTTCAACGGTGTCTCCAACCCTTGTTCACGAAGGTTACGCAACAGGATATCCTTGAGTGTTTCTGTATTCCGCTTAAACATCTTTCTTCGTGATTTCTCCGTTGTCCACCTCGAATATCTGATAGTCCAAGGCACTGTTCTTGAGTATCTGGTCTAGATGATCCCTATTGGTGTCTGTGATGAAAATCTGTCCAAAGGCATCACCGGACACCAGGTGTACGATCTGCTCCACCCTTTCCGCATCCAACTTGTCAAAGATGTCATCCAGCAATAGCAAGGGAGTCGTCTGGGAGGCTGTCCGCTTGAGGAAGTCAAACTGTGCCAGTTTCAAGGCAATGGCATACGTCTTGTTCTGTCCCTGGGAACCTTCCCGCTTCATAGGATGTCCGCCTAAGGTAAATACCAAGTCGTCCCGATGGATACCATGAAGTGAGAAACCCACGGCAAGGTCTTTATGCCTGTCTCGTTGGATGACCTCCAGTAATGGACCGCGCTGACAATGAGAAATATAGTCAAGTCCCACCATCTCCCGTCCTGAGGATATCTTGTCATAGAACTGCTGGAACAAAGGTACCAGCTCCTGTACAAAGGCATCACGCCGATGGTAGATGAGCTCCCCTGACTCAGCCATCTGCTCCTCCCATATCTGAAGAAGCATCGGGTCGGGAGCCGGATCTTCCTGTTTGAGCAGGGTGTTCCGCTGCTGGAGGGCATTATTATAACGTGACAGGGCATCGATATATGACCGGTCGTATTGCGAGATGACCATATCCATCAATCGCCTGCGTTCCTCACCACCTCCTTCTATCAATAAGGTATCAGATGGGGAGACGACCACCAAGGGAATCTGTCCGATATGTTCCGACAACCGCTTATACTCTTTCTTGTTGCGTTTGAAATGCTTCTTCTGTCCCCGTTTCATACCAACGGAGATTAACTCGGAGTTCTCAGAGTTCTCGGAGTTCTCGGAGTACTCACCTTCTATCATACAGAAAGGCTCTTCATGACGGATGACCTGTGAGTCTATGGGATTAGACGCAGAGCGACAGAACGACAGATAATACACGGCATCCAGGACATTGGTCTTTCCCACTCCGTTATGTCCGATGAAACAATTCATCTTCGGCGACAACTCAAGAGTAGCCTCACGAATGTTCTTATAATTGAGTATGGAGAGTTTCCTAAGTATCATTATGGTGCAAAGGTACGATTTTTTTCGCAATCAGTTATTGATAATTCATAATTATTTTGTAACTCTGAATAAATTCAAAGGTACTCACGTTCGAAAAAACTCAAATAAATTTGGTTTTTTACTCACTTATTTGTACCTTTGCAGCCGATTTATGTACGAACATTAAAAAGAATACAATAATAATGGCAAACAAGAACCAACAAGCTGCTCCTGAGATGGAGCAGGTAAGCAAAGCAGAAGCTTTCTTCGAGAAATATAAGAAAGCTATCATGATTGGCGTATGCGCAGTGATTATCATCGTTGTAGGCGCTATCCTTTTCAATAATTACTACCTCACCCCACGTGAGAACGAGGCAAGTACAGAACTCGCTAAGAGCCAGGAGCTTTTCGATCAGGAGCAATATGACAAGGCACTCGCTGGATTCCAGAAAATTGCCAATGAGTATGGCTCTACTGATGCCGGCAACCTGGCACAGCTGTACATGGGTCTCTGTCAGGCTAACCTGGGTAAGTGGCAGGAGGCTGTCAATGCTTTGGAGAACTTCAGTGGCAAGGGTGACGCAATGATCTCTCCCGCTGCAGAAGGTGCACTGGGTAACGCTTATGCCAACCTCAACCAGCTCGACAAGGCTGTGGAGCACTTGAAGAAAGCTGCTTCTATGGCTGACAACAACTCTCTGTCTCCTACATTCCTCATCCAAGCTGGTGAGATCCTGGAGAGCCAGGGTAAGAAAGACGAGGCGCTGAAACTGTATCAGGAGGTAAAGGAGAAGTACTTCAACTCTATGCAGTATCAGACGATCGACGAGTATATCGAACGCGCATCTGCTAAGTAATGGCTACCAAGAACCTCTCAGAATATAATATTGAGAATGTACCCGATGCCTCGAATATGATTTTCGGCATTGTGGTATCAGAGTGGAACCCTGAGATAACAGGTGCCTTGCTAGAAGGCTGCCGCTCTACCTTGGAGAAGCATGGCGCACTGCCTGAGAATATCCACGTAAAGACTGTACCCGGCTCTTTCGAGCTCATCTATGGTGCACGTCAGATGACGCTCAACGACGGCTATGACGCCGTCATCATCTTAGGATGTGTCATCCGTGGTGAGACTCCCCATTTCGACTATATCTGTCAGGGAGTCACACAAGGCATCGCCCGCCTGAATGCTACCAATAACATCCCTGTCGTCTATGGATTGTTGACTACTAACGACATGCAACAGGCAAAAGACCGTGCAGGTGGCAGACTCGGAAATAAAGGTGACGAGTGTGCCGTGGTGGCTATCAAGATGGCAAAGTTCTAATGTCTCACTAAATAACACCAAAGACTATGAAACTAAACACAAGGAAAATGATGACTGTCATCGGACTGATGGCTGCCATGTTGTTTGCTCCTGTATTGGAGGCAAGTGCACAGGACATCCCTTCTATTCCTCGCAAGACAACCACAAAGGCTGTGAAGACGAAGAAGGTGAAAAAGAATGCTAACGTAGTATGGGGAACAGAGTACGACTATCTCTCCACCCGCTACATTAACTATGATGACATCAGCGGTTACGATCGTGGACAGATTCGTGTGTTGAAGAATTCCATCTACGCTCGTCATGGACGCATCTTCAAGGATGCCGCTCTACGTGAGTATTTCGAGCAACAGAGTTGGTATCGTGGAACACGAAACGAGATTCCTGCAGGAGAGTTTAATAAATATGAGAATGCAAACATTGCATTCCTATTAAAATACGAATAATGAAGAGATTCTTTAAAACAACAGCTGCACTGGCAGGTATGCTCAGTGTGGCTGTTATCTTTTTTACTGCCGTCCCCGCGTCTGCACAACCATCGATTCCCCAAGGGGCAAAGATCCTGATGAAAGCCTATCCTAATTTCATCAAGGGTTATGAGAATGGCTATTTACTGATGTCCGACGGTACGAAGATGCAGTATGACGACGGACGGAAGAAGTCGTTCGAGCAGAAACTGGACGATGCCGACCCAGAGGATATGTTCGCCTTCAAATACGACAGGACATCATGGACACCAGAATATTTGCAGGATGCGGGACGCAGTCGTTGTGAGCAACTCTTCAAGAAGATGTATGGATCCTCGGCTGCGGAAGTCAGGAAACATCTCGTCACTGTCCCCTGGTTTGGGGAAAAAGTTCTTTTTACCCCTATCAACGGAGCTGCTGACAGTCTCCGGGCTGTCGCCAGAGAACTGGAGAAACACCCAGAGCTGCGTTCCTATCTGAAGTCCTCGGGCTCTTTCTACTGGCGTAAGGTCAGGGGTGCCAACCGTCAGAGTGCCCACAGCTATGGCATGACTATTGACATCGCCGTCGCCAAGAGCGACTATTGGCTGTGGAAGAATCCTGGCAAGAAAGAAACCGAAAAAATTGTCTATGCCAACCGTTTCCCCAAGGAACTGATACTGATCTTCGAGAAGCACGGCTTTATCTGGGGAGGTCGCTGGTATCACTATGATACCATGCACTTCGAGTTCCGACCAGAGATATTGATGGCAAATCCATAAGATTATAGCCGCGAGAATTATTATCGTGACTATAAGAAAAGTGTAAGACCATCGCATTGGGCAGGTCTCCTCCCCCTTTGCGATGGTCTTACACTTTTTAAAAGATTGTTAGTTATTGCCTTTCATGATGATGTTCACCATTCCTACGATGTCCGTCACGTTCACAAGACCGTCTTTGTTGATATCGGCAGCTTCGATGTTGAAGTCTGCTGAGGGCTTATCCATGATTTTGTTCACAGTTGCCACGATATCTGTTACATTCACCAGTTTATCACCATTGGCATCACCTAAGATAACATCACCGGAACCAGAAGAATTATCCTTCTCGAACTTGAATTTGGCAGCATTCACAATCTTACCCGTCGAATTGTCGATGAGCAGAGCGACAACGCTCAGCTTTAGCTTCTTCTGGATACGGGTGTTACCTTTGATATCAAGCGTGTAGAGATGCTCCATAGCTACATCCTTGGTAATCGTCGCAGGAACACTACCCTCAATGCCATTAAATGGTTCCCATACAGCCACAGGCACATTGTTATAGACGGCATCTTCAATCTTTGAAGGCTTGTTGGTCAATTCTTCCAGATTCTCATCCTTGACAGTACTGCCAGCATAGTAGTTCGACTGCGCCCATTCTGAGGTATTGCCTGTCAACTCGTTTGACAGTAACAGATAACCAATGCGATAGTTGGCGTTGTTGACATTATCGACGAAGGTTGTTGTGGTCTTGACCTTGATAGCCTCTTGGCTTTCGTCTGCCCATTCAGCCTCCACCTCGATACCAGCAGGTACATAGCTGCGTTGTATAGCCTCTATTTCACGACTGATACCAAAGGCTTGATCGCTACTTCCATAATAGGGATCCATAACTTCTCCACGGTTAATCATACAGCTGGGATAGCTTGACACATTCAACTGATAGTTATCCAGAATCATAGGATCACCCGAACCTCCATGAGCGGCAATGGTAATGACATTGTTTCCATAGATTTTATTCAACAGGTTCAGTGCAGGAATGCCTCGAGCACACCATCCGCACCAAGTACCTGTTGCTTCCTCCAAAACAGGAACCACCTTTGGTTTCTTCACCACGGTGACCAGTTTACCAGAGGCTTTCATATTCTCTGTAGTACTTTCATTGGCAACCTCATTGACCTTCGTCAGTGTGAACACCTTATCGCTCACGCCCGTAGCATCATCAGCTTTGATAGGAACAAGTACCTCGACACTCTTCATGAAGGTAATCGGGTCTTGCAACTCCAGATGATAAGCCGTTGAATGACCACCTGTTGTGATGGAATAGTCGATGCTGGTGATGGGCTCAAGACCTTCTCCCAACATTGTGATGGGAACAGAAACCTCTCCGTTCAGTGCAGCATAAGCCTTACCGAAGTCGGTAGAAGTCACGCTGGCAGCATTCTGTGGGTATTCACCTGCTGCAGGATCCATCTCAATGATATATGTGAAGCTATCCCATCCTGGGGTATTTGCATAAGCTTCTTTCGTTCCATAGGGCACATAGAGTTTGGCTATCTTCATATTGTCACCACTGAACACCATCGATGAAACAGCAAAAGGCTTCTTGATATGGCTTACCACCTTCGTCATCTGGTTACAATAGAGGAAAGCCTCGGGTTCTATCTTCTCCACACTAGCAGGAATTTCAATCTCGGTTAGAGTTGATAGGGTGCGGAAAGCAGAATGAGCAATCACCTTTATATCTTCGGGTATCTTTGTAGTAGAAAAGCCCTGAATAAGGGTGTTGGTAGCTGTCTCAATGATAGCATTGCAGTTGTCGCGTGAGTCATATAAAGGATTGCCCTTATCTATAACGATTGAAGTGATTCTGTCACATGCACCAAATGGGGATCCACCCAAATTAGTGAGTCCTGTTGGCATTTTCACCTTCGTCAAATCTACATCCGCCCAGAAGGCGCACTTTCCGATAGACGTAACGGAATTGGGAATATCAATCTCCTTCAGACCAGGCTTACCGCTAAAGCATAATTCGCCCAAAGCTGTTACAGTAGAAGGAATGACAGTATTAACACAACCAATACAAAGGGTGTTAGAAGCCGTTTCGATAATCGCATTACAATTATCACGAGAATCGAATACAGGATTGCCCTCTTCCACACTTAATGACTTAAGGTTACGGGCATAATAGAATATGTCACGTCCTAGTTTAACAACGGTCTTCGGAAGAACCAGTTCCTCCACACCACTGTCTTGGAAAGCGAATGCGCCAATAGCCGTCAAGTTCTTTGGCAGCACAATATGCTCAAGGGCTGTTGTGGTCTGGAATGCCTCCGCGGGCAACTCATTAGCAGCATTTGCTTCACCAGCTACGATGGTTGCTTCTGAGAGATCAATAGCTGTCAGCATACCATATTGTCCACACATACCCTGTAAGTACATAATATCCTTATCATTGATGGGGCCCACTACCTTAATCTCTTCGATGACATTCTTCTTCTCAGCAGGAATCTTGGTCTCCAGCGTGCCAGCTTCAGTGAGAGTGATGGTATACTGGCGCATAGACTCATACTCTGATTCCTCGATGATCGAGCACTGGAGCAGAGTGAACACATTCCAGCCCGGAGCGGCAGCATAGAGTTCCTTGGTACCGTCGGGCACAATTAGACGGGCATTCTCCTGAATGAAATTAGCAGGTACTCCGTCGTAAACACTATTGAAGGTGTTTTCCGGGATAGCAATAGGCGTTGGATAATGCACTCGATAGGTAGCAGTCTTGGAATATTCAAATATGCTTTGTTCGAAGGTGACAACACTCTGCGGAATATCAATTTTCTTAATATTAAGACGGGCATAAGCACGAGTTCCCAAAGCCGTCACCGTAGACGGAATCTCGGTAGTGGCATTCGAGGCCTGGACAAGTGTGTTGGTAGCGGTCTCGATAATGGCGTTACAATTATCGCGTGAATCATAAAACTTGTTGTCCTTGTCAACGGTAATCGAGGTTAATGAACAATCGAAGAAAGCATGCTCACCTATCTCCTGTACACGGGCTGGGATATATAGGTCCTGCACCTTCGTGCTATACGGGAATGCATAGCTACCAATCTTCTTCACACTCTTTGGAAGTACGATGGTCTCCAAATCGGCACTCGTGAAAGCACCATCGCCAATCACCTCCACTCCCTCAGGGATACCCGAAGCCTTACAGCCTCTGACAAGAATGCCTGTGGCCTTTTCGTAGATGGCATTGTTCTGCGAGTAGTACACTGGGTTACCTTCCTCTACTTGAATAGAATTCAACGTACTCAACTCGAAAGCATTACCTGCTATCTTCGTCACTGTCTTCGGTATGATAATCGAAGTAATGCTTGTATTGGCAAATGAACCATAGGATATCTGTTTCAGCGTGTTGGGCAATATGATGTTTGTCAATGTCGAGCAATGCGAGAAGAACCAATCGCTCAAGACATCATCGTACAAAGGCCAATTACCGTCTCCAAAAGTATCTCCACCAACAATACGTGCCTCAGACAGGTCGAGTTTCGACAGACGTCCCTGTGGTCCTTTCTCATATTTGTTCTCAGCCATATCATGGATGACGTCCAAATCCTTACCGCCAATCACACCTGTAATCTTCAGACGACTGATAAGATAGCGTTCTTCTTCTGGGAGCAATGTAGCCAACTGACCTTGCGTCTCCACTTGTACCTCGCGGTAGCCAATCTCTGTTTTCTCGTCGTAGTTGATATCGTTGTTCGAAGCAGGCTGTACACCTACCACTGCATTCTGGTTTTCCGTGAAGTCCATGTTTCCGGGAGTCAAGGCTGTCAAGGCGAAGTAACCGTCCATATTGCCACCCCATCCCCAGTTAATATAGAACTTACCTTCCTTATAACCATGCAGCACGAAAGTGTGACCTGTTTTATTCTTATAACCGCTATAGATGATGGGGCGTCCAAGTTCTATCTCACGATAGAGGGCTTCCTCCCATTCCTCGTCAGTAAACTCATCACGGTCCACTAGGTCGACACCCTTACTGAAGTTAAACACAGAGATCAGTGCTCCAGGAATATTTGTTGCATATGCTGACGATTCATCTGTATTGTAATCCATCAACACCGACTGACCGCAATAGCGCATCAGCCAGGCGATATCATCATCAGACATATTAAACCAATTGAACTTACGAGCAGGCAATGTCTCGAGGTCCAACTGGGGCTTGGTCTCGTCATCTCTGTTAGATGTATAGCCTACAGCAGAACGAACACTATTCAAAGGCCACTGATAGAAATTGATAACCTGTGCCATAGCCGTAGCCACACAACCAGTAAGTGCCTTGGTGCCACCTATCTCAGGACATTGCTGCTGATAGATGCCATCCTGATCCCACTTGGTTGCCATCAAGGGTATGAGTTCCGTTAATGCAGCACTGGCTCTGCGTCTGGCTGCTACACGGGCAGAAGCGGCATTGTCCGTCGGACTGTTCTTCAGCGACTGGGCTATTCTGGCATAGTAGTCAAGGAGCCATTTCACATTGTCAGGCACCTTGGACAAGTTGAGATTACCTTGTTCGGCATATCCCAACACCTCTGGCATGAGGTCATTACCAGCAACAATGACGAAACCTCCATTGTTCTCTACATTAAATACAAAGTAGGCTTTATCGCCGGTAGAGGATGCACGACGCAGGTTTGTCTGCTTGAACTGTTTGCCTTTCATAAACTGTTGGGCTTTCTGAAAGGCTTGCTCTTCTGTCACTTCTCCTGCAAATGACATTAAAGAGAAGAAAAGACTTATCAGAACAATGTATACTTTTCTCATTTTATTATGGTTTTTTGGTTATTATTTATTTTGATTGCAAAGATACAAATAAATAAGCATATAACAAAATAACACCATCATTTTTGTTGTTCCATAGGATGGAATATCTTGTTCCATAGGATGGTAGAATACTTAGTAAGGACGGACTATACCTATTAGAAAAGGCATCTCCATTTGGTTGGAAATGCCTTTTTGTTTATGTAAATCTTTAAAAAAATTACTTCACAATCACCTTTTTGCTGTTGATGATATAGACACCAGCAGCAAGACCATTTGTTGACGTTGCATTCTTACGAACAACATTGCCCTTCAGATCGTAGATTGTAGCAGGTTTGTCATTAGACATCTCAATCTCGTTAATACCAGTACCTCCACTTACAGTCACAGTGAATGCTGCATCACTCAAAGTATGCCCTGTCTCATTTGGCTCAGTAAAGTTAATGGAATGGAGCTTTCCTGAAACCTCTCCTCCTGCCATGTCTGAAGCTGCCTCCACTTTAATATTGACAAGTTCACCGCTTGTCCCATAGAAAGATGCATTAGACATAGAGAAGGCAACAAAGCGATAGTCTCCATTGTCTAATTTTTCCACAGTCATCGTATGATCATCCTTTCGATCCTCATTTAGAGTGACATCCAACTTGCTCTTTTTGTTTAAGGCAATACTCATGCCCGTAGGCAGCGTAAGGTCGAACTGAAAAGCCGAATAGGCTGTAGAATTAGTCAGATTGATGCTTACCGATTGTTTGTCACCGCCTGCAGTGATAGAGAATTTGTTAATAGACAACTGGTCCTGTGCCATACTATTCATGGCAGACAGCAGACATACTGCTGCTAAAATCATTAACTTTTTCATATTATTAATCATTTAGTAAAGTTCATTCCATATAGTTACGTTTAAAAGTTTTCTTTCTCGTTTTCCTCTTTGAGAGAAGCAGGAGATACATACTCCGTGGGCAAAGATACTAAAAAGGTATAAAACCAACAAATTTTTTCATACTTTTTTTATGCTTCTTAGTCTAAATTGATATTAATAAGGTATAAAGGGAGTTTTTCCCTCTATACCTTATATATAATAGTTAGTGCTTCATTTGCCCCTCTCGGAGGATGTCAGACATCCCAACCTCATCATTACTGTTGTTTTTCTCATCATTCAAACCGTCGAACAATGCTTTGCCTTCTATTCCGAGATCTTTCAGCAAGATACTCTTTCCACTGAATGTCTGTTTGTTAAAGCCATCTTCTTGTCTTGCGGCAGCTTCCATAATGATCTTGACCATCATGACGATGTCCGTCACATTGACGACGCCATCACCATTCAAGTCTGCAGCCTCCTTATTGAAACCATCTGATGGCTTCTCCATGATGAAGTTTACCGTTGCCACGATGTCTGTTACATTCACAAGACCATCACCATTGGCATCGCCAGGTATCGTGCCACCTGCGCGGAATTCGAAGTCAGGCGTTCCCAACAAGTATTCAAAGTCTGACTCATTAGGTCCTTGATAGTATACCCAGAGACCATACAGGTCGACATCATCCTGATCGAGTTTCTCCATATCAATATATACTCGTTTGGTTTCGCCAGCTGCTATGTTAATGTCCTGAGTCTCCTTAGCGGAGTACCAGCCGTTGGCATTATGGTACCACTTAGTGAGTAGCAATTGTCCTGAGAAGGTTTCAACGCCAATATTCTTGATGTCACCAAAGAAAGTGGTCTTATTGCCTTCTATATAATATACATCATTCTTATACTTCATTTCAGGATTACAGCCATAATCTCCGGCTTCAATGATGTAGGTTGTTGCAGTGCGGAACTCGAAGTCAGAATTTCGGCGTACGAAGACCTCTGTATCCGTTGCCGGGTCAATATAGAAACAGTTAATAGTGTACAGGTCATAGCCTTCGGTCTTTTCAATAGTGCCACTGGTAGCAGATGCTGTTGACTTTCCAGCCACATAGAAGTCCTCTGTGGTCGCGTCTTTAATCTGCACCCATTTTCCTGAGGAGTTACGTCCAAAGTATTTGAATCGTATCTTTCCGTTAAAGGCACCGCCACCAATATTGGAAATGTAGACTTTTATGCTGAGTTTATCGCCATATACATAATTGATGCTTTTATCATTATCCCACTTCAATGCCGGGTCGTTTTCTAGACTCTTGAATACCAGATTAGGTGTGTTAGCATCAATAAATACGAAATTGGGCGTATATTTCAGTGTCTCATAGTCACTTTCATTGCCTCCCTTATATTTTATGCGAAGGAAATAGCCGTCAACATCTGTCTCATCACTCTTAGTAATAGTTTCGGTGATTCTTAGAGTAGCACCTGGTTCCAAGTTAACACTTTGGTATTTAGGATAGGTCGGATAGTTAATATAATTCCATGAATTTCCTTTACCAGCATAGTGCTTACACGGTTCTATCTTCAACTCACCAGAGAAGGCATCGCTACCTGTATTCGTGATGTCAGTATAGAAGGTCACCTGATTGCCTTCTATATAATAGGTATAAGCATCTGTGTTATACTGCAAATCCGGATTGCCAACTAAATCAGTAGCCGTCAGATTATAGTTTCCGCCGCCAGATGCTGACCGGAATTCAAAGTATGGTGTAGCGGCTAAGAATGTTTCTTTGTTATTGACAATCCATTCCATTTCAACATAGTACATGGAGTAGTCACTATTCTCAACTTTGTCAATAGTTACATTTAAGTCCTGAGAGGCTCCTGGAGCAAGTGTAACAGACCTGACATCCTCTTTATAGTATTTCCATTTGGATTCACTGCTTGAATAATAGAAGAAATTAAATACGATATTGTTATTATAATCCGCATCACCTGTATTCTTAATAGTAAAGCTGGCCGTCGTACTGGTTCCATTTGTGTAGTATTTACCGGTACTGCTTTCATACTGGATAGCAGGAGTGGCTCCATTGTATGTTCCCGTCACATTAGCCGTTCCGCTTCCTGCCCCAATGGTCATGTTGAACTGATAATCCAATAGATTAAGAGTGAAGGTATAGGTGCCTGTGGACGTTGGGGTATACTGGAACTCAACCGTACAAGTAGTATTGGGTTCTGCATCGATAAATCCTGCACGATACCAGTTGTTGTTAAGAGAATAATAGAGGTCACTGCGATATGCCTTCGTACCCGTGTTCTTGACGTAAATCTTGATGGTCTGTGCTGAGTTTACTGACAGGTCGCCCACGATTTCATGACTTACTTCCAGCTTGGGGGTTGCTATCTCCATTGTGTTACCAGTGATCACAAAGTCAAAACAAATCAATCCGTCATCCAGCACGTACCAGTTCGACTCCCCGGAATTCTTTGCAATCAATACGATTTTATAGGTTCCGTTGGCATAGTTGGCACCGAAGTTGGGGAAAGGAATCTGATATGTACAATACCAATCCCCTAATGTATAACCGCTCAAGAGGTTTATTTCCTCCACGACCGAGTTGCTGCTATTCAGGACGCGAGCCTTTAAATCGAAAGTCAAATCACTGCCAGACCTGTTGGTTACAGAGTATGTCAGATTAGAATTGATGCTGAAATTTGATGACGATGAAGTACGTGTAAAGGTCGTCTCACTGCTCTGTAGTTCATACACATTAATCTGAGGAGTGGCCGGGTTCGAAATTCCGTCATTCTTCTGGATACCGATACCAGCACCTTGTCCCATGCCAAAACCGTCACTGGTAGAGCTGCCGCCGATTCCTTGGTCGTCAGGATTCAATATACGCAGGCGGAAGAAACCATCAGACATGCCACCCCATCCCCAGTTGATATGGAAGAAGTCGTCGGTGTCATAGCCGTCGCAGACAAAGGCGTGTCCGCTACCTGCCGACTGACCGCTATAGAGTACCGGGCGGTTGGCAGCCAGCTCTGCATAGATAATGCTCTGCCAGTCGTTGTAGCTGAAGTTGACACGGTCCAGCCATTTACAGGTTTCTTCTTCGTAGTCGAAATATTTCACGAGAGCAGCAATACAATTGGCTGTTACGGCACCTGATGATCCGTAATCGTCGCAATAATAGTCCATCTGTACCGCCCGACCACAAAGCTTCATCAGGTTGGCGACAGCCTGAGCTTCTGCATCGGTATAGGTGTATTGATTCCAATTGCCATTCTCATTGACCCAGCCATACTTGTCCTTGATGTTGTTCCAATCAATCGCCGTACCTGCGGGGACGGCATCAAGATTGAAACCTCTGGTACCTGAGGTATAAGCAGGAATCTCCGTAGTAGTATTGCTAGGCCACTTATGGTGGTTCATGATTTGTGCATAGGCTGTAGCCACACAACCAGTGGCAGCGTGCTCATCGTTGTAAACCGGACAGTATTGGTCAAAAGGCTCGCCCTGATTCCACCTAGCTTTGATTAACGGTTCAATGCTCGCTTTGGGCGCTCTTCTTGTGGCGCCTTTTACCTTTTCCTGAGGGGTCTTTACCTTAGGGCTTTGCATATGATGGTCATCCAGATACTGGATACCATCCACATATTCTTGGAGGAAGGCACGCATGTTCTCGGGTATTTTCTCAGCATCGAAAGTACCGGTGGTCGAATAACCCAAGATTTCCTCGGTACGGTCGTCGCCACTGACAATGACATAGCCGCCACCGTCGATATTGAAGATATGCAAATAGTCACGTGCAGCCGAACGGTTGCTAGCCTTCTGAACGCCACTACTCGTGACCTTCATGTTTCTCCGGGCTGTTGTCTGCCCCATCTTGTTAGCGACAAAGTTCATCGCTTTCTGCTTCGCGGTCTCTTGGTCCACTGGACCTGCCATCATCATTGTGCTGATGAAGAGGCTGATAAGAAGTAGGAAGTGTTTCATAAAACTACGTTTTTAGTTAATGATTTTTACACGATTGGTAATTCACAATTACAAAGGTAACAAAAATAAATGAATAATTAAAGACATTGAGAGGTTTTTTTTCTTTTTCAAAGAGAATTGTTTTTTCTGAGCGTGACTGAGATACATTCTCCGTTGCGAAGACACAAAAGAATAAACTAAACAAATTCTGTGAGAGATCTTTTCTCAACACCATTAATAACTGTCTTTTATTCAATGCAGCAGAGGAATTTATAAAAAAACACCATATCCGTTGGGTATTTCCCCGGTTTGCATTATCTTTGCAACACAAATGGCATTCATCTGACAATAACTATAATAGTTATACTATGATACATGCCAATAAAGAAAAAGAAATGAAACAATACAAGGCTTTATAAATATGAGATTTATTTCATGGAACGTAAACGGGCTGAGGGCTTGCGAGGGCAAGGGTTTCAGTGACATCTTCAAAGAGTTGGATGCAGACTTCTTCTGTCTGCAGGAGACCAAGATGCAGGAAGGACAGCTGGACTTACAGTTTGAAGGTTACACCTCCTATTGGAACTATGCCGAGAAGAAAGGCTACTCGGGTACTGCCATCTTTACTAAACATCAACCCCTGAATGTAGAATATGGTATCGGCATTGACCTGCACGACCATGAGGGACGTGTTATCACCTTGGAGATGGATGACTTTTTCCTTGTCTGCTGCTATACCCCTAACTCGCAGGACGGACTGAAACGACTTGAATATCGTATGTCATGGGAAGATGCTTTCCGTACCTACCTGAAGCGACTCGATGCCAAGAAGCCTGTTATCCTGTGTGGTGACCTGAATGTCGCCCATGAGGAGATAGACCTGAAGAATCCCAAGACAAACCGGATGAATGCTGGCTTTACAGACGAGGAACGAGAGAAGTTCAGTGATCTGCTTGCCTGTGGTTTCATTGATACCTTCCGAACCCTCTATCCTGAGCAGGTCACTTACTCATGGTGGTCCTATCGCTTTCAGGCTCGTCAAAAGAATACCGGATGGCGTATCGACTATTTCGTAACCTCTGAACGCCTGCTTCCACAAATAGCTGACGCAAAGATACACACGGAGATCTATGGCTCAGACCATTGCCCTGTGGAACTGGATTTGAGATAATCGTTGAAAAGTTTAGAGTTAAAAGAGTTAAAAGGAAAGAACCACTAAACAAAATTGTTTGTATCTTTGTCGCGGTTTTCAGAACCACTAAACATGTTTTACTAAAAAGAGAAAGTTATGAAAAAGATTTTATTTGCAGTGATGGCTATGGTTGCCATCGGATTCGCATCATGTGGTAACAAAGCTCAACAAGGTGAGGCTGTAGACAGCACCGCTGCCGCCATTAACACTGCTGACGAAGAGGCTGATGCCGCTATCGCCATGTTGTCAGCAAACCTTGAAGCCAATGATGCCAGCAAGTTCCAGCAGGCTCTTGACGCTGTCAAGGAAAAGATTGCTGAGTTCATTAAGTCTGACCCAGAGGCTGCCAAGCAGTATGTGGCAAAAGTTCAGGGATTCCTGAAGGAGAATGCCGACAAGATCAAGAGCGTTGTTGGTGAGAATGCTACTGTTGCCGCTGCTGTTGCCGCTATTACAGAGGTAGAACCAGATGCTGTGGTAAGTGGACTGCTCGAGAAAGTTGGTGACGCTGCTACAGATGCTAAGGACGCTGCTGTAGATGCTGCCAACGAGAAGATTGACGAGGCAAAGAAAGCTACAGAGGATAAGGCTAACGAAGTGAAGGATGCTGCCAAGAAAAAGGCTAATGATGCTATTGACAATGCCGCTTCTGATGTCAAAAAAGGTTTAGGACTGTAAAGTAATCGTCGTAAGACATTTATACAAAGCAAAACGACAAAAAGAATTGGAGTTCTATACTTTTCACTGAATAAAAGAGCCGGTTCGTTGATTTTATTTCACGAGCCGGCTTTTTTATTCTACTTTTGCATCATCTAATCTAAGTAATAAATAATGAATAAGAAGATGAAAAAGAAGATGATGCCCGTCATGCTCCTGGCAGTCATGACGATGATGACAATGACAACAGCTTGTTCTTCGGATGATCCGTTGAGCAACGACAGTATTATCTATGGTGATGATAACGACAGCAGTGAAGGAAGTTCTTCTGGCAGCAGTTCCACAGGTAGCTACAGTGAGATGAATACCTTCACTGTCGCTATTGACAAGACAACGGCAGAGCCTGCTTCTGCTGCCACCGCCCAGTATCCAGAGGATGGTGACGCACTTAATACCAACAACTTTGGGACAATAGTGAATATCGACATATCGAATCCTGTAGACCCAGCCGTTGACGGTGTCTCCGTTACGATTGACGGTCATAACGTCACTGTCAATCATGGCAGTACGGAGGGAGTATGCTATGTCGTCACTGGTACCACGACAGACGGTTCACTCATCGTGAAAGGTGATGCATCCTTCGAGTTAAACCTCAGTAATGCCAATATCACCAGTGCCACTACCACAGCCCTCGACTTGGAAAGCAAAGGTAATGCCTACCTTGTCGTCAGTGGTACCAATAAGTTGACAGACGGAGCTACGGAAGACCATAAAGGCACTCTTTACAGCAAAGGAAAGCTCCTGATCAGTGGTGATGGTTCTCTGGACGTTTACGGAACATATAAGAACGGAATCCATGGTAAGAGCAACATCGTCATCGACAAAGGTGTCAACCTCTATGTCAAGTCCACAGAGAATAACGGTATCAAAGCAGGTGATGACATGTTCATCAATGGCGGTATCATCAATGTAGAAGTTTCCGCAGACGGTGGTAAAGCTATCAATGGAGATGCAGACATCACCATCAATGGCGGACGTACGACCGTGATTGCTACAGGTAATGGTACATGGGAAGTAGACGAGACCCTCACCTACGGCGGAGACACCAAGGCTGCCGCAGGCATTGGCAGTGACGGCATCTTCTACATGAATGGTGGAGAGCTGTATGCCAAGGCTACCGGAAGTGGAGGCAAAGGTGTCAAGGCTGACTTGGAAGGATACATCACAGGAGGTAAGATCCGTATCATCACAGAGGGTGGACTTTATTACAGCAATGGCTCTACCGAGAGTCACAACTATACGGGAAATACCGACAACCTGCCAGCAGCCTACACATCCTCGCCAAAGGGTATGAAGATTGGAACAAAAGAGGAGGACGGTACCACGACAACGACCTATGGTGTCTTACAAATCTCAGGTGGTGATATCATGATACGAACCAGCGGCAATAACGCGGAAGGTATAGAGAGCAAGGGTACATTTGACGTGAATGGTGGCACGGTCATGGTTTACGCCCATGACGATGCCCTCAACTCCACAGGAGACATGACCTTCACAGGTGGTACGGTTGTTGCCGTTGGAACGAACAACGATGCCATTGATGCCAATGGGAATATGAATATCAAGGGAGGTACCATTATCGCTTGTGGAGCGAATGGCGCAGAAGCCGGTATCGACATCAATGAGCAAAAGAAGCTCTATATCACCGGTGGTTACCTCTTCGCTATCGGAGGACGTGTTGACGGCAACTTAGGAAGTACCACACAGGGTATCATCACCACTACAGGTTCTGTCTCTGCCAATAGCACTGTCGGCATCAGTAATAGCAGCAAGACACTCTATACCTTCACGATGCCGCCAGTCACCTATAGCAGCAACAACACCATCATCATAAGTACCCCAGACCTGACCAGTGGTAGCAGCTACACAGTGAAAACGAGCAGCACCTCAACAACGGCGACAGCCTCCAACACCATCAGCAGCGGCGGCATGGGAGGAGGTATGCCGGGTGGTGGTCCTCGTGGCTGGTAACAAACAATAATCTTGCTATCACTACGTTATATGAGATGGATGGAAGAACAGAAAAGACATGAGAATCTGACCTATCTGGCACTGTGGGGAATGCTCTTTGCAGTGCCAGTGCTCAGTCTCTATCTGCGTTCTGTCAATAATCCCGCTTTTGATTTCGAGTGGAAAGAGGTTTTTATGATCTGGAAGCAGTTTGGTATCTACCTTGGCATCTTCCTGATCCATCATCTCTTCCTTGCTCCCCTGCTGGTATACAAGCAACGCCGTGCCCTGTATTTCAGTATCGTTGCTGTCATTATCGGAGGATTCATCGTCTACCAATGCTCTAACCGTCCCTCTGAACGGAGAGCATTTAACCATGAGCCCCCACCCCATGAACAACGGGAACCGTCACACAGGCAGCACCCTCCCCATCCTCACGACTTCAAGGAACACAGACGGCACAGACCTCCTGTGATGGTGGGGCAACATGATATCATCGCCCTCATCATCCTCATCCTGATGCTGGGTATGAATATCGGCATCAAACTCTATTTCAAGTCACGCTATGATACCAAGCAGCTGATGGCATTGGAGAAGAAGAATCTGGAGCAACAACTGGAATATCTCAAATACCAGATTAATCCGCATTTCTTCATGAACACGCTGAATAACATCCATGCCTTGGTGGATATCGACCCTGAGAAGGCGAAAGACACTATTTTGGAGCTGTCGAAGATGATGCGTTTCGTTCTCTATGAGGGCGACAAGAAGGGGGTACCCCTGAACCGCGAGTTTGAATTCATCCGCAACTATGTCACCCTGATGCGACTTCGCTATACAGACAAGGTCGATGTACAGGTCAACTTACCTGCAGAGGTTCCCGACTACCAGTTGCCGCCCCTCATGCTCATCACGTTTATTGAGAATGCCTTCAAACATGGAATCAGTTATCAACACGACTCGTTTGTACATGTCAAGATTGAGGTGAGAGATGAGAGGAAAGAGGTTAGAGGAATATGGCTATGCTTCCATTGTCGTAACTCAAAGGCAGAAAAGCCGAACGAAGAGCAAGGCGGTGTGGGACTTGCGAATGTCAGACAACGATTAAATTTACTATATGGAGAAAACTATACACTGAATATACAGGATGAACCTGACACCTATAATGTTGAACTTCAAATACCTCTCACATGATCAGATGTCTCGCCATTGACGATGAGCCGCTTGCCCTACAACAATTGGTGGCATATATCAAAAAGATACCCTTCCTCGAACTAGCTGCCCAGTGTCAGAGTGCGTTGGAAGCCAGGAAATACTTAGAGCAGGAGACGGTGGATGCCATCTTCTGCGATATCAACATGCCCGACCTCAATGGGATGGACTTCGTGAAGTCGTTGCAATACCCTCCTATGATAGTCTTCACCACCGCCTATAGCGAGTATGCCGTCGAGGGTTTTAAGGTGAATGCTGTTGATTACCTCTTGAAACCCTTCGGCTTGCAGGATTTCCAAAGGGCGGCGAATCGGATAAAAGAACGTTTGGAGCCTTCTGTTGCCAACAATCAGGACGACGGCACTATCTTCGTCAAGACCGACTACCGCATTGTGAAAGTCACTGTTGCCGACATCCGTTATATTGAGGGGATGAGCGAGTATCTGAAAATCCATATCGAAGGAGAGAAGCCCATCATCACCCTTCTCTCGATGAAGAAGATGGAAGAAAGGCTGCCAGACACTTTCATGCGCATTCACCGTTCATATATCGTTAACCTCGACAAGATTCAGGAGGTCAATAAGAACCGCATCATCATGGATGCAGACACCTACCTGCCTATCGGAGATTTGTACAAAGAAGCCTTCCAACGTTATCTTGACACGAAATTTCTTGGTAAATAGAAAGAAAGTGTGTACCTTTGTACCTTGGATGAGAAGAATATATTCCTTATTTATATTATGGTTGTCTGTGCTGACGATAAGTGCACAGATGGCAGATCCTGTACATTTCACATCGCAGCTGAAGGAACTCGGCAATGATGAGGCAGAGATCATCTTCTCAGCTAAGATTGATGCCGGCTGGCATGTCTACTCTACCGATCTGAGCGGAGGACCGATTCCTGCCACCTTCAACAAGGTGAAGATGGAGGGAGTGGAGACCGTTGGGAAGTTGAAGCCCAGAGGTAACGAGCAAAAGACCTTCGACAAGCTCTTCGGGATGGATGTACGCTATTTCGAGCATACGGCAACCTTCGTACAGAAAGTCAAGTTCACGAAGGAGAAATACGTCATTGACTGCTATTTGGAATATGGAGCCTGCAATGATGAGATGTGTATGCCTCCTTCCTCCGCAGAGTTCAAGAAAGAAGGAAAGAGACCCACCCCTGACCCCTCTCTGTTAATGGAGGGGAAAGAGGATAACGTCAAGACAGATACTGTTGCTCGTGTAGTTCTTGCTGAGAACACAGACAGCATCAACAATACAGCAAGTACAGACAGTACCCTTTGGGTGCCAACGCCCCTTCCTCAACAGGGAGCAGAGGAGGGAGGCTCTTTGTTTGCTATCTTCCTCGCAGGACTGTTAGGTGGCTTCATCGCCTTACTCACCCCCTGTGTATGGCCGATCATCCCTATGACAGTATCATTCTTCCTAAAAAGGAACAAGGGAAGGGCGAAAGCCATTCGGGAGGCGCTGACCTATGGACTGAGTATCGTCATCATCTATGTGGCATTAGGACTGTTAATTACTCTACTCTTTGGAGCCAATGCCCTTAATGCCATGAGCACCAACGCTTGGTTTAATATCTTCTTCGCCCTGTTGCTCATCATCTTCGCCGCCTCTTTCTTCGGAGCCTTCGAGTTGACGCTGCCATCCTCCTGGTCGAATAAGATAGACCAGAAGAGTGACCGGACGACAGGAATACTTTCCATCTTCCTCATGGCATTCACCTTGGTACTGGTATCATTCTCCTGCACAGGTCCTATCATCGGCTTCCTCTTGGTTGCCATTTCCACCCAAGGAAACATCCTCGGACCTACTTTCGGTATGCTGGGGTTCAGCATCGGCTTGGCAATTCCCTTTGCCTTGTTTGCTCTCTTCCCCTCCCTATTGAAGTCAACACCCAAGTCGGGAAGCTGGATGAACACCATCAAGGTGGTACTGGGATTCATCGAACTCGCCTTTGCCCTGAAGTTCCTGAGTGTCGCAGACCTTGCCTATGGCTGGCGACTCCTCGACCGTGAGGTGTTCCTCGCGATATGGATAGCCCTCTTCGGACTGTTAGGAGCCTACCTGATGGGATGGCTTCGCTTCCCTCATGACGAGCAAGAGCATTGCACCAACGTGCCCCAGTTCTTCCTCGGGCTTCTCTCCTTTGCTTTCACCATCTATATAATACCAGGACTATGGGGAGCCCCTTTGAAGGCAATCAGTGCTTTCACACCTCCGATGTACACCCAAGACTACAAGATCATACAGACGACTGTCGTTGAGGCGCCTTTCAAAGACTACGAACAAGGGATGGCTTTTGCCAAGGAGCAACACAAGCCAGTCATCATCGACTTCACAGGTTTTGGCTGTGTGAACTGTCGGAAGATGGAGGCTGCTGTATGGACGGATGAAGAGGTGGCACGTCGTCTCACACAGGACTATGTTCTTATCTCTTTGTATGTCGACGACAAGACCCCTCTTGCCCAACCCGTCGAGGTGGAGATAAACGGTCAGAAGCGCACACTGCGTACTGTTGGCGACAAATGGAGCTATCTGCAGGCGACGAAGTTTGGTGCCAACACACAACCGTTCTATGTGCTGCTCGACCCGCAGGGCACCCCCCTTGCTCCCTCGCGTTCTTACGACGAGGATATCCAAGAATACATCAACTGGCTGGATGCCGGATTGACAAAATACAAACCATAAAACCAAAAATGATGAGAAGAATTATCACAGTTATCATGGTCATAGCATTCGCTATACCATCCTTCGCACAGTTTGAGACCAATAAAAGCAGGAGCCGCTATAACCGCGATGATACGGAACGTTATTACGGACTGCGTCTGGGTATGAATATCGCCAGTACCAGTAGCGAGTCCAACGCCTTCGACACCAATCCGCGCAGTGGTCTGGTCATCGGTTTTGCCTATGGTATGCAGCTCTCCAGGAACTATCCCCTTTGGCTGGAGATGAGCCTGTTGTATTCTGAGAAGGGAGGAAAGACCCATCTCAACGACGAGAAGGTGACATACCGTTTAGGTTATCTGCAACTTCCTATAGTAGCGAAATATAGTATCAATCTCGACGACGACCTCTACCTGCTGCCTTTCTTTGGAGGTTATCTCTCTGTAGGTGTCACTGGTAAGGCGAAGAACTATGCCACCAGGGAGTCGGAGAGTGTCTTTGACACGATGAAGCGCTTCGATGGCGGACTGCGTGGCGGATGTGGACTCGAGTATAAGATGATGTATGTTGAGGCTGGTTATGATCTTGGACTTGCCAATATCGCCAAGGACGACTTCGACGCTGTTCATACCCGTTGTCTGTTCATTAACCTCGGCATCAATTTTTAATGTTTAATCTCATTTTTTATCTTCACAGATGACCCTTTATCCCCAAATGATCATAGAAGCCCTGCAGACTGTGACGTATGCAGGCACCAAGAAAAACATCGTGGAAAGTGGTATGGTCGCAGACCAGCCTGTCGTTGCCGCACCTCAGAAAGAGGGCGAGCCTTGGCGTGTCAGCGTCATACTGGAGTTCCCTCGTGACACGGATCCCTTCCTGAAATCGACCGTCAAGGCTGCTGAGGCAGCCATCAAATACCACTGTGGCAAGGATGTTGAAGTCAATATCCAAACGGAGTTCAAGTCAAAGCCCCGTCCAGAGGTGGGTAAGATGCTGCCTGGTGTGAAGAATATCGTAGCTGTCAGCAGTGGTAAAGGTGGTGTGGGTAAGAGCACCGTCTCTGCCAACCTCGCCATCGCCTTGGCACGACTGGGTTATCAGGTAGGACTGCTTGACGCCGATATCTTCGGACCATCGATGCCGAAGATGTTCAAGGTGGAGGACGCACGACCCTATGCTGTCAATGTGGAGGGTCGTGACTTGATAGAACCCATCGAGGCTTATGGGGTAAAACTGCTCTCCATTGGTTTCTTCGTCTCTCCCGAGACAGCAACGCTATGGCGTGGCGGTATGGCATCGAATGCCCTCAAACAACTCATCGCAGATGCTGACTGGGGAGAGCTCGACTATCTCATCCTCGACACCCCTCCCGGTACCTCAGACATCCACCTCACCCTTTTGCAGACTCTTGCCATCACGGGAGCCATTATCGTCTCGACTCCTCAGCAGGTTGCCCTTGCCGATGCCCGCAAAGGAATCGATATGTATCGCAATGAGAAGGTCAACGTACCCATCCTCGGACTGGTGGAGAACATGGCGTGGTTCACACCTGCCGAACTACCCGAGAACCGTTATTACATCTTCGGGAAAGAGGGTTGTAAGCAACTGGCGGAAGAGATGAAAGTCCCCTTACTCGCACAAATCCCACTGGTACAGGGCATCTGCGACAGTGGCGACCAAGGTACGCCTGCTGCTCTTCATAGCGATACAGCTACCGGCATCGCCTTCATCAACCTCGCACAGTCGGTCGTCACCGTTGTCAACAAGCGCAACCGTGAACTGCCAAAGACACAGATAGTAGGGGTAAAATAAGTTGTTGTGATTATTTCATTTACCTGTTGACTGGAGTCGGCAAACCTGTTGATTGGAGTCGACAAGTCGGTTGACTGGAGTCAGCAAGTCGGTTGACTGGAGTCGGCAACCGATTAGGAGGCTCCAAACAACTGCAAAGGCAGCCTCTTCAACATGCGAGCAACGGCTCTTCAACACACATACAACGGCACTTATCAAACGATGCCTATTCTGTTATCTTCGACGCACGCTTATGTTTCAGGAACTTCAGACGCTCCATAGCGAATTGGCGAGCCATATAGAACTGGAAGCGATAGACACAGAGAGTCACTGCGAAATAACACAGAGCCTGTATCCATAGGATGCGCAACTCCGGCATCACATCACTGAGGTCGGCACCCATCGAGTTCAGTCGGATATATGCACGAGCCCCGAAGGTAGAGGGGAAGAGCCATGATACCCCTTGCCAATAGCCTGGGATATTCGACTGTGGCCATGAGACACCTATGAGGAACAACAATGGTACGGATACAAAGACGACGATCAGCATCACATTCTCACGATACTTCACCATACACGACACCATCATACCAAAGAAGATACAGGCAAGGATATAAGGTAACATCAGGCACCACAAAGAATACCAGGTGGCAAGTTGTGGGAAATGGAACAGTCGCGGCACCGCTATAGACAGCCAGGCTGCCATCACGAGAAAGATCATGAAATAACACATCGCCTTTCCCATCACGATAGGTACGGTGTTCTCATAACGGGAGTCACCGACAGGAATCAGGTTACGATAAGGATTCTCATCACGCGCCGTACCTGCAGAGAGTCCGATACCCAACACCAGTGTCTGTTGCAGGATGAGCATCAGAACGGCAGGAAGGACAGAGGAGCCATAACCACCCGAAGGACTGAAGATCGGCACATCGTCATAGTCGAGCGGACGTGACGCTATCGCTTCCTCACGAGCCGTATAATGTCCACCCAGCTTCGTCTTCAGCTCCGTACCCATCTCCATCGTCACCGTCTGTGCCGTCTGGAAGATCGCCTTGTAGGTAAGCATCAGACTCATATCACAATAAACACTCACAGTACCTTGTCTCAAGCCATAGACATCACCTTCAAAACCACTGGGAATCAGGTAGATGCCTTTGACAAGCTGACGACTGACGAGTGACTTCGCCTCATCAAGATCCTGCGCATAGTATTTCACATGGACATCAGGGGAGGCGTCACACATTCGGATGAACTGACGTGATAAATGACTATGTGACTGGTCGACGACACAGACTGGTACTTCACGCACCACCTCATTATTATATATCCATGAGTAAAGCAGCGGATAGACCAATGGCACGACGATGAAGAAGATGAGAACACCCTCGTCCTTCACCACCTGCGTCATCTCCTTGCGCCAGATATAGCAGGCATCCTGTATACCTTTATATATATTATGGAATATAGACATAGGTCAGCATCGCGTTCTTAATCTTCTTAACGACAAGCCAAGGCAACAAGAGGAATGCAGCCAAAGCGGCAAAATGGAACCAAGACTCAATGAGTGGGAAACCGTTGAACACACACGTCTGGTACATCATCCAGTAATGACGCAGGGGGAACAGCCATGAGAGAGACTGCAGAGCACCGTCCATTCCCATGACAGGGAAGGCGGATCCAGCCATAGAGATACTAAGTACTGCCCACAGGGAACAGATACTCATCGACATACGCAGCGAGGGCATCAAGCCGAAGGCGAAGATACCGAACCCTTGCGAGGCAAGTACCTGCATGAGTCCCAAGAGCACCAGCATCCATGGACTACCCAGATGTGGGAATCCAAGATGGTAGAACACATACCACTCATAGCCGTAAACGATAGCAAGCCAGATGATCGTCTGAGGCAGAAACTTACCCAGCAAAGCCACTGTCACATTATTATCAGCAAGCTCCATCCATCTCTTTCCTGTGGCAAACTTCAACTCCGTACCTATGGAATAAGCAGAGATCAGCAAGATAAACAGCATGATGATACCTGGTACCATCATCGTACTCAAGTAAGCATTATAACTACTCCATGGATTGGCTATCTGGTGTAAGTCGACCTTGATAGGTTGCAGGAGCGTCTGTATCTGCGCGTCAGTAAGTCCTTTGGCTCGCATCGTCGCCTGTCCTAATCCTGCAGAGCCAAGGGACGAGACCGTTTTCAGGTCCTTCATCAGCATCGAGCCTGCTGTCATCGCGGTATAGGTATAGTAATAGGAAATCTTAGGCTGACGACTGGAGATCAGCTTCTCTGTAGTCCCTTTGGGGATATAGAGGAAGCCATAGATCTCATTACGCTGAATAGCACGACGCGCCTCCGTCACACTGGGATAGCGGGCGACAACTCTCGACATCTGGAAACCATCCAACTTACGAGTCAGCGAACGAGAGGTGGTGGTATTATCCAAGTCGACAACACCAACAGGCATGTCAGTAGGAAGCCCGTCGTCCATCAAAGAGGTAAAGAAGAAGATGACCAGTATGGGGAAAAGCACCATACAGAAGCGGTAGATATGATTCTGACGCAGAATCAACAGCTCCCGCAGCATGATCTCATATATTTGCCTGAGATACTTCACCTCAACTGTAAACTACTTAATAATCAGCGACATACCAGGACGCAAACCCTCCATCGGTGCTACTGGACGAGCCTTGACCTCAAAGGTCTTCAGGTCATACTGACCATTCGTCTTTGTAGCCTTCCAGACGGCATAAGAGCCTTGATCCTTCATATAATAGACCTTCATCTGTATCGTCTTGTTGAAAGCAGGGACAAAAGCGTCAAACGTCTTTCCGACAGCGAGTCCGTTCAACTGGTCCTCACGGACGTTAAACGTGCCCCACATATCTTTCATCACAGAGATATTCATAATCGGAGAACCAGTACCTACCAGCTCACCCACCTTCGGGAACACATCACTGACCTCACCTTCCATCTGGGCGATCTGAACAGTCTCATGGATATAGGAGTTCACTTCGTTTACGGCACCCTTGGCACGACCTACCTGAGCGGCAGCAGCCAGCTTGTCCTCACGACGTGCACCATTACGAGCCATATCATACTGGCTCTCAGCAGCTTTTGCCTGAGCTTCCATCGCTTTGTA
>JAEEGH010002108.1_pt1 | contig 54656 bp, 54 predicted proteins | sample 9134181 | NCBI WGS metagenome assembly JAEEGH01 (sample SAMN16246544, study PRJNA631951) | gut metagenome | biome: gut microbiome; feature: rumen; material: DP-attached | host: Bos | place: Iran: Karaj | collected 2018-10 | reverse complement strand
TATTGATTTTTGTGTGCATATCATATATAATGATGGTGTAAGAAATTCGGAAGGAGGTGCATTATGAGTTATTTATTCTCTGGTTCTATCGAAGTAACAGCTGACGATAAAAACCGTTTTAGATTTCCAGCAAAGTTTAAAGATGCTTATGCTGTAGACGATGATGCATCTTATTCAGAAGTTTACGTTTTAAAGACACTAAACGCTAAGTACTTAACAATCCTACCTAAGAAGGTTGGAGAAAGTTTTGTTAAGAAGTTAAACTCAATGTCAACACTACATGCTTCAGTAGAATCAGAAATCGCTGATTGGTATTTACAAAACCTTGAATTCTGCAAGGTAGATGGCCAAGGTAGATTTATCATTTCTTCTAAGCAAGCTGCTTTAATCGGATTAGGAAAGGAAGCAGTTATTTCTGGTGCTGGCTCAAAGTTAAAGATCTGGAACAAGGCTGACTTTATCGCTGATGAAAAGGCTAAGGCTGCTAAACTAGAGGCTGCTTTAGAAGCTAAGTTCGCTAATGCTGATGGCGTAAGAACAGATCTAGATAATCTAGTATTTGGTGTAGAATAATGGAATTTAAACATGTCCCTGTAATGCTTAATGAATGTATTGAGGGGCTAAATATTAAGCCAACAGGAATTTATCTTGACGGCACACTTGGAGGCGCTGGCCACTCAAGTGAAATAGTAAAAAGATTAACAACAGGAAAGTTAATAGCTGTAGATAAAGATGAACAAGCATTAGCTGCAGCAAAAGAAAGACTAAAAGATTATAGCGATAAAGTAATATACGTACACGATGATTTTAAAAACGCTATAGAGAACCTTAATAAATTAGGTATAGATAAAATTGATGGAGTGCTTTTAGACTTAGGAGTTTCTTCTTATCAATTAGATAATGCAGAGAGGGGATTTTCATACAATTCAGATGCTCCACTAGATATGAGAATGGATCAATCTCAAAGCCTAAGTGCTTATGAAGTAGTAAATACTTACTCTGAGAAAGAATTATCTGATGTGCTTTGGATGTACGGTGAAGAGAAGTTATCTAGAAAAATTGCTTTTAACATTGTTAAGACAAGAGAAAAAGCCCCAATCAAAACAACGCTTGAATTAGCTCAAATAGTTTTAGGATGTTATCCAGCTAAGTTGAGATGGAAGGGCGGAAATCCATGTAAGAGAACTTTCCAAGCTATCAGAATTGAAGTAAATGGAGAGTTGAGAGGATTAAGCGAAGCGATTGAAGCGTTGACGCTAAGATTGAATGAAGGCGGTAGGATATGTGTTATAACATTCCACTCGCTAGAAGATAGAATAGCGAAGCAAACATTTGTATATCTAGAAAAAGATTGCATATGTCCACCGGAACAATTGATCTGTACATGTAATAAGAGAAGGGACATAAAGATAATAACAAAGCATCCGATTCTACCATCAGAAAAGGAGCTAGAAGAAAATTCAAGATCACAAAGCGCAAAACTAAGAATTGCGGAAAGAATATAAAAATAAGAAAAGGAGGTAAATAGCATGAGCGTAACAATGTTAGAAAGAGAACAAGTTAATAATCAATATACAGTTCCAACTTCTCGCGAAGGTTATACTAGTTTGTATGCACAAAGAGTTCAACCACAAGTTAGACCAGTGCAAAATATGACACCAAATCGTATGCCAAGCTATCAACCACAAAACGACTATTATACTCAAGTTCAAAGCGACAATATTAACATGAATGTTAATGCGTATGACATGTCTGGTATGGTTCAACAAAATGTAGCTAACTACTCTCAAGCTATGAACTACTATCCTTACTATAATGAACAACAATACTTTAACAATGTTAGTGCTAATGTAGAAACACATCCAACACATTTCTACCAACCAGCACAAACAAATGATTATATGTATTATCAAGCTCCTCAAATGGGACAAATCAATCAAGAATACGAATACGAAAAGACTGTTCCACAAAAGGGCAAAATAAAGAATAAGACAACTAAGATGTTGATCGCTGTTTATTTCTTAATCGTAGCTATTGCTGCAGCATTGATTATTGTTAATGTAGTAGCAGCTGCTGGAGCAACAACAGTTACTGCAGCAATCGTTGAAGAACCTGCATATACAGCTGATTCTGTATATTATACAGTTGATTCAAATGGTAACGTTTCAGAAATGTCAAAAACAGCCCAAGTTATTGATTATTCTTACGATACATCTACTAACTGGTTTGATAGATTGTGCGATAAAATCGGAAGCATTTTAGGTTAGACAAGAATTAATAGTTTTATTGGAATTATCAGAAAGTTATTAGTTGTAACAAACTAGTAACTTTTTGTTGTAAAAGGAAGGGTATATATGAGCAAAAAGCTTATCGGAGTATTAATAGGAGTTGTTACTTTAGTCATAGTAATTATTGTGCTAGGCGTAACGTTTACTATTCGTAATGTAACTATTGATACTACTTCAACTCTTTCTTTAGATGAAGCAACTGTTCAAGCGCTTGTAGCTGATAGCGGAATTAAAATGAAATCAAGCATTTTGAGCGTTGATGAATCAATTGTTGTTAGAAATATCGAAACAAAGTATCCTGCATTGAAAGTTATATCTGTAGAACGCAAATTTCCTAACACGGTTTGCGTTAATATAACAAATCGCGTGCCAGTATTTGCTATTGGCGTAAAGGATGGAACTATAGCTTTGATCGATAGAGAACAAAAAATAGTTGATATCGTAGATAACATTGATGACATTAATTACATCACAGTTGTAACAGGTCAATTATTAGATGGTGTGCAAAAGGGCGGGTTCTCAACAACAACTACTTATTTACGTGAGATTACGGCTGAAGCAGAAAACCTTTCATTTGTTAATCAAAGACTTTCAAGCTTCATCCCATCTATTGAATATTCAAAAGTGGATAGTGGTGTCGACAATATCTTATTAAAAACGAACACTGGTGTTACTTTCGTATTGAAGAATGTAACAAATTCTGTAGGTACTTTCTTTAACTATGCTTACACTAAATATTATAACGAACTTACTGTTAATCAAAAGGCTTCAGGATATGTGTATTTGACTGATGAAGACGTATGGACTTGGTCAGATACATATCAAGAAAATTTTTAATAAAAACTGTTGACTTTCATTATAAATTAATTTATAATGAAAATATGGGTAAAGATGTTGCGATTTTAGATATCGGATCATGCAAATTAATTTTTGCGACCGGTCACAAGAATTCTATTGGATCTTGTGAAATTACTTCATTTTCCTGGGTACCATTTGCTGGATATTACGAATCAGAATTCATTAATTTGGATGGATTGCTTGATGATGTAACTAAGGTATTTACTCAGGCAAATCTTCGCAAGATGCCAAAATGCTTATATGTTGGCGTTCCTGCTGAATTTTCTAGAGTTGAAACTAAGACCTATTTAATGAACCTTGGAAGAGAAAAGTTGATTTCTAGCTCAATTATTAATGAATTGCATGCTAAAGGAGATCAATATTCTAGATATGACGGCTGGGAAGTATTCTCAAGCTCTGCTATTAATTATCTTCTAGATGACGAAAGAAATGTTGTTAATCCTTACGGGGAAAGAGCAAAGAACATTAAAGCAACTATTTCTTATGTATATGTGAAGAGCGAGTTTGTTGAATTATTCGATGTTATTGCTAAACAACTTGGATTTGAAGAAGCTAAATATATTTCATCTCCATGGGCAGTGGCAACCAGATTCGTAGATGAAGATTCTAGATATTATGGAGCTTTAAGCTTAGATATCGGATTCGGAAGCACATCACTTTCTTATGTTAAGGGCGATGGCTTAGTAAAAATGGCATCTGCATCGATTGGCAAGGGAAGTATATATGGAAAACTTTCGCAACAATTGAATGTATCATTCGATGAAGCGTTAAGTATAGAAAAATCTATTAATTTAGATTTTGAAGCATTAGAAGGAGCTTTATATACAATCTTTACAGAAAGCCAAGTAAAGACTTATAGAGCAAAAGATGTAAACAATGCAGTATCTGCAAGAATCAAAGAAATAGCTGATTTTGTAAATACTGTAATAAATGAAGAACCAGGACTTATATCAGACACTGTTACATTGTATTTAACAGGTGGTGGTATAGCAGGAATCAAGGGAGGACTTATCACTTTAGAAAAATATCTAAAGAGAAAAGTAAGAGGAAGAGCTCCTGGTATAACAAATTATGACAAACCATACTTTGCATCAATGTACGCATTACTAGATGCAGCGTGTGATATAAATGACAATCAAAGTATATGGAAAAAACTATTCTAACAATTGGAGGGTATAAATATGTTGGATAATCAAGCAAGGAATGCAAAAATTTTAGTAATGGGCGTAGGCGGCGGTGGCTGCAACGCTGTAAACAGTATGATCGCTTCAGGCGTAGAAAGCGCTGAATTCGTAGCTGTTAATACTGATGCACAAGCAATCAATATGTCAAAAGCAGAATCAAAGATTACTATTGGTGCATCAATCACTAGAGGTTTAGGTGCAGGCTCAAGACCAGATGTTGGTAAGCAAGCTGCTGATGAATCTCGTAATGAATTAGACAAACAATTAGAAAATGTAGATATGCTATTTATCACTGCAGGTATGGGCGGTGGAACAGGTACAGGTGCTGCTCCAGTTATCGCTTCTATCGCAAGAGATAAGGGTATTTTAACAGTTGGTGTCGTTACAAAGCCATTCGCATTTGAAGGCGAAGTTAGAGCTAGAAACGCAGAAGAAGGTATCGCTAACCTAAAGAAATATTGTGATACTCTAATCGTTATTCCAAACGACAACCTATTAAAAGTATTGGGACCAAAGGCAACAATGCTAGAAGCTTTCAAGCATGCAGACTCAGTTTTAAGAGATGCTGTTAAGGGCTTATCTGATTTGATTGCTATCCCATCTATGATTAACGTTGACTTCGCTGACGTTAAGACAATTATGAAAGACAAAGGTATGGCTCACTTAGCTGTTGGCAGTGCAGAAGGTCCAGATAAGATCAAGAACGCTGTAAATAAGGCAGTTATGAGCATGCTTCTAAATACAAATATTTCTGGTGCTACAGGTATCCTATTAAACGTAATTGGTGGACCAAGCCTAGGAATGATGGAAGCTATTCAAGCTTCTGAATTAGTAAGACAATGTGTAGCTCAAGATGCTTTAATTATCTTCGGATTCGGTATCGAAGAAGATTATGGGGATAAGGTTCAAGTACTACTTGTTGCTACAGGTTTCGAAGAAAACGCAAAACAAAGCGTAACAAGATATGGATATAAGAATGCTGATCATGCGGTTATTGATAATGATACATTCATTCAAAGATATGGAATTAGACCAGAAGGATCTGCTATGCAACAACCACAACAACAAATGGTAGCTGATGCATCTCAATATGTTGCTCAACCACAACAACAAATGCAACAACCTCAAATGCAACAACCAGTTCAACAACCACAAATGCAAGCTCGTCCACAATATTCATATAATTCTATATTTGGAAATCAACCACAACCACAACAAGCTCAACCAGAACCACAAAGCACTGGTAAGAAGCTTCCACCATGGTTCTCAAGATTCAGCAATAGAAGTGTGTAATTAAAGTTTCAACAACATATATACCCAAAACAAGGAAGGGAGGTGCCCTAATAGGCACCCCTTTTCTCGTTTTATATTGTATATTGACTATATATATTAATAATATTATAATTTTTATAGTGGCAACATATTAGGATTGACCACTATATATAGTAGTAATGAGCGATAAAAGAACTAAAATTTTTGGATTAAAAGAACTAGAGTTGACTAACGATGATTTATTTGTTAGAAAACCTATTACGGGAAACTTTGATGACGTAAAGGTAATCATCGACGAAACACACGTAGCAATCGTACTTCAAAATGGAATTGCACTTGAGACATATCGTCCAGGTATGTATTCTATTGATAATAAGAAATCTGCTTTTTCAAAGTCTATTGACGAAACATTAAGATTAGAACTATTTTACATATCAAAAACTGCAAAAATCCGCGTATTATGGGGAACTCCATCTTTATTTGACATTCATGATCCAAACACAGATGTTCCTGCAAAAATGGGTGCAAGTGGTGAAATGGAAATTAGAGTTCTAAACCCAAGACAATTCTATATTGAACTTGTTGGCGCTAATAAAAAGTTTACTGTTGAAGACTTGAAAGAAAGATTAAAGGGCTTAATATTAGCAAGAATTGAACCTACTGTTAATGATTTTATTGAATCAGAAAGAGTTTCTTTAGATAGATTAGGCGAAGAAAAAATGTCTATTGCTAACAAAATTAAGAAGGATTTGGCTCACGAGTTAGGGTTAAATTATGGTTTAGAGGTTAGTAATTTTATTGTAAGCAATATAAATGTTGTTGAAAAATACAAAGATAAAGTATCAATAAAACAACAAGAAGCAAAGTGCCCAAGATGCGGAAGTTTATTAACGCCAGGCAGCAAATTCTGTAATAACTGTGGAGCGAGAGTACAATAATGGGATTATTTGATGTATTTGGACCAAAAGGTAATGTTATAGACTTGTCTTCTTCTCATATCTCAAAGGTAATAGAAGTAAAACAAGTTTTGGATTTCAATGCTTCAAAGATTAAAGCATTATTAGTTTCTGCTGGCGAAAGAGAAGTTGAAGCATTACAACAAGCATACATAGATATTAAATATGCAAATCCAGTTGTTAATGAAAAGGTTAAAGATTTGGATACTCAAATCACAAGATGTCTAGATGATTTGAAATTATTATATGCAAAGAGAATGAGAAGTGAATTAACTATCTCAAATAAAATAAATAACTTATTGGAATTAATACAAGAACGTCAAGCGTTGGAGTAGTAGGAGGATAAATGGGATTACTATCATTTTTTAGATTTAAAAAGCTAAAAAGAGAAGATGTTGTTGAATGTATAGTAAAACTAGAAAAGCAACAACAAGAAATTGAAGATGGCATCGTAGATAAAGAAGCTCATATTCAAGAGTTATTAGCTATGGGTAAAAAGGAAAAGTCTCAAGAAATTAGACTTATGTACGCTAAAAAGATCAATTACCTAAAAGAGCAAAAGACTAGAGATGCTAAAAGAGGCATGTATTTAACTTATAACATCAATATGATGAATAAGCTTAAAGATGCTATGGAAGATAAAGAATTCTTCACAACTTCAAGCAAATTACAATTAAATAAATTGTTATCAGATCAAAAGGGATTAGCTCAATATCTAAATAAAGCGTTAAAGGTAAGAGTTCACGAAGAAAATGCTATGACTAATGCCGATGAAACTTTCAACGAAGTTGCTAGCATGTATGAAGATAACGAAACAATTTATGGGGCAGGTCAAACAGACGATCAATTATTAGCTGTATTTGAAGAAAACGATGCAGCTGAAGAATTAGAACAAATGCAAAACATTGATGAAAAGGGCGATTCTGCATTTTTAGAAAATTCATTTAAGGAGACCGAAGATGGGACTATTTAAGAGCAAAGAAGAAAAACAAATCGAAGCAAAGATGAAGGTTAAACAAACAATTAATAAGTTTAACAAGCAAATCGCTAAATTCGAAGAACAAAAGAAAGTATATCTAGATGCCGCAAAGCGTGCTAAGAAATTAGGCCTTGGTGATGAAGTTAGACTTGCTATCACTGGTTATCTATTAACTTCAAATCAACAAAAGAGAGCACAAAAGATGTTATTAAACTTCGAAATCGCTGCTCAAATGAAAGATATGGAAGTTATGAATGCTGAATTCTTAAAGAGCTTAGGCGATGTAAGTAAGGATATGATCAAGCTTACAAATAATAAGGACTTTGCTAAAGTTCAAGCTCAATTTGAAAAGGCTATGGCTTTATCTCAAACAAGAGCAGAACAAATGGATATGTATCTAGAATCATCTCAATCTGAATTTGCATCTCAAACAGGTGATGCTAGCTCAATTTCTGATGATGAAATTGATTCATTAGTAACAGAACTTGCTTCTCAAGATGAAATCAATGAAACAACAATCGATGCACAATTAGAAAAGATCCACAAGAAGATACAAGAAACATCATAAGGGAATAATGGAAGATATATCAATTTTAAGAGATAAATACGACATTCTTTTAAAGAAGGCTGAAAAAGCAGATTCTATGGGCAACAATCAACTTGCCTATAGAAACTATATGCTTGCTGCTGAAACAATGTTAAAGATTGCAAAGACATCAAGCCCAGAATTAAAGAAGGTCCAAATAAAGAGAGCGAATGAACTAGTAAATAGAGCAGAACTTATTGGAAATGAACCACAACAAGTAGTAAGACGTGCTCCAGCAAAGCCAGCGCAAGGTGCTCAAGGCGGCGCTCAAAATGCTAGTCAACAACAAACTCAAGAAGATGAAGATAAGAAAGAATGGGTTGCAGCGGATATCCCAAGTATAAAATTTGCAGATGTAGCTGGTCTTGAAGACGTTAAAAAGACAATTAGAACAAGAATGATTAATCCTGTTCTATATCCAGAAAAGTATGCTAAGTATGGAAAGAAAGTAGGTGGTGGCGTATTACTATATGGACCTCCAGGAACAGGTAAGACTTTCATTGCTAAGGCTATTGCTGGTGAAGTTGGTGCTACATTCTATGCAATTAAAGGTTCTGATATCATGAGCAAATATGTTGGTGAATCAGAAAAGAACATCAATTCTTTATTTGAAGCTGCAAGACAAAATAAACTATCTATTATATTTATCGATGAAATGGATAGCTTGTTTGGGGAAAGAGGTAAGGATACACACAACGATAAGCGTGTTAACGAATTCTTACAACAAATCGATGGTTTCGCGTCTAAGACAGATAACCTATTAATATTAGGTGCTACAAATAGACCATGGGATGTCGATTCAGCTGCCGTTAGATCTGGAAGATTCTCTGAAAAGATTTATGTTCCACTACCTGACGAAAAGGCTAGAGAATTCCTATTAAAGAAAAACTTATCTAACATTCCTCTTGGAGATGATGTAGATTTTGATAAGTTAATCGGTTTAACAGATGGCTATTCTGGTGCTGATATCACTGAAGTTTGCGATAGAGCAAAGGAAGAACCTCTAAACATTTATATTAATACTGATGTTGAAGAACCAGTTTCAATGAAGTATTTATTAGAGGCAATTAAGAAAGTTAAGCCAACTGTTAATAGACAAGAAATGTTAAGATTCGAATCATATGCTGGTATAGACAAAGAAGATGTAAAAAAGCATTCAGATAAGTCTTCATCTGCAAAAGTTAAATTTGCATCAACACAAATATCACTAATGCCAAATGAAAAGCCAGTATTAGAATTCACAATAGATAAGGATTTCGATAAGTTATATCTATCTATTGATGGTGCAAATTATATATGTAATAAAAAATTAGCAACATGGGAAAGTGAACCTCTAAATATCAAGGACGCTGGAGAATATGATGCTATTATATCGTCGAACAAAGAAATCGCTAGGGAGAAAATAACTTTCATTAAAGGACTAGAGGAAGAAGATCTAGGACTATAAGGAGCTTTATGAGTGAACTTGCGAACAAGTTACAAGAATCATTTGATGGGATGATCGTAAAAAAATCATCTATGCAAAATGTATTTTCATCATTGAATTTACCTGCTTTTATAAGAGATTGGTTCTTAAAGAAGTATGCGGATAAAGATGGAAATGTAAATGTTAACTTTGTACTTGCAAAAATTAAAGACGTAATGCCAAGAAAGGACGAATGGAATGCGCTATTAGATAAGATGCTAAGCGGCGAAAGAGTTAAATTCTTGGCAAAGATACAAATTGATATTGATATTAAAACAGAAGAAATAACATTTGCAATCCCAGACTTTGGTGTTACAACAAAGCAAACATATATTCCAAAGTCAGTATGGGATAAGCATAAAAAAGAAATGTTAGTAACAGATGGCGAGTTCTGGGGAATACTTGATTTAGAGTACAGACAAGTCCAATCTGGTAAAAAACAAGAAGGTAAGATTTCTCTTGTAGACTTTAAAGATTTTAGACCATATAAAATTGATTTGAATTTCTTTAAGAATGCAAGAAAGAACTTCACAATTGAAGAATGGATTGATGTTCTGCTTGGTGCTATTGATTACAATGCTCAAGGATTCAAGAGTGAAACTGAGAAGTTAACAATGTTAACAAGATTATTGCCTTTTGTAGAAGAAAGACTAAACTTGATGGAATTAGCTCCAAAGGGAACAGGAAAGAGTTATATCTTCTCTCAAATCTCTAAGAAGGGCTGGTTAGTATCAGGTGGTGTAATGACAAGAGCTAAGATGTTCTATGATATGAATAAACATCAAGATGGTCTTGTATCATATTATGATTATGTAGCACTAGATGAAATCTCTACAATTAAGTTCCCAGATATTGATGAAATGCGTGGAGCTATGAAGGGGTATTTAGAGAGTGGTACATATAATGTTGGTAATAAAGCTGGAAGCGGTAAAGCCGGCGTAGTTCTTCTAGGAAACATCAGAGAAGAGAAGATGGATGTTAATAACAATATGCTAGATGAATTACCACCACTATTTGAAGATTCAGCTTTAATTGATAGATTCCATGGCTTCATTAAAGGCTGGGATGTACCAAGAATGAACGAAGACATGAAGGTTAATGATTGGGCATTAAACACAGAATACTTCTCTGAAATAATGCACGCACTTCGTGAGGACGTTATTGAAAAGGCAATAGTTGATGCATTGATAGAAGTTCCAAAGGATGCGGACACTAGAGATACAAAGGCTATTAAGCGTATAGCAACAGCATATGTTAAATTGTTCTTCCCACATTGGGCTAGTGTTGATGATGTCAACAAAGAAGAATTTAAGAAGTATTGCTTAGATAGAGCAATCGAAATGAGAGGAATAATTAAAACTCAATTAGGCATAATGGATACTGAATTCAAAAAGCGTCCAATGCAAGAGTTTAAATTAAAGGGAGAATAATGAAACTACAAGCTTTCCAATGCCCAATATGTATGAGTACTCACTTCAGACAAGAAGGGGATCTTTTTATCTGCGAATCATGTGGCAACTCTTATACACAAAAGCAAGCAGACAGCCAAATGTTTATCGATCTTAGAATCGCTAATAGACATAGACAGTTTGCAGAATTTGCTAAGGCTAGAGATATTTATCAAGACATTATTGCAAAATATAAAGATGATGATGTATCAGCAGCTTATTGGGGTTTATTATTATGTGATCAATCAGTAATGCTTGAAATGGACAATAACGGACAAATCCTACCTTCATTCTATAGAGTAAAAACTACTCCTATTGAAGAAACTCCAGCATTCAAAAAGTTCATTAAATATGTTACAAATAATGCGCCAGAAAGATTAGATGACTATCAAGAAAGAATAAATATCATTGAAAATGCTAGAGATAAGGCCGTTGTTATCTCACAATCATCAAAACCTTATGATGTATTCATTTGTTTCAAGAAAACTCAATTAGACTCAGATAGAGTAACATCTGATTATGATGTTGCAAACGAAATATATAATGAACTTTCTTCTAAATACAAAATCTTCTATAGTGAAAAGTCATTAAGAAATATTAGAGTAAGAGATTTTGAGCCAAATATCTATTATGGATTATATACGGCAAAAGTAATGCTTCTAATATGTAGTAAAAAGGAATTTTTGGACTCACACTGGATGAAGAATGAGTGGAAGAGATTCTTAGAATTAAATAAGGGAAGAGATAGCGGAGAATATAAGAGCATCATTCCTATCTTTATTGAAAACTTCAAAGAAGAAGACCTACCAGACGAACTTGCACATAAGCAAGCTCTAAAGTATGGTATCTCTTTAATTTCAGATATTGATAAAACTCTTCAAAAGATTATTAATCCAATTGATAAAGATGATGAACAACAAAGACAAATTGATATGCTTGTTGAAAATCAAAAGAGATTAATCGAAGAGTGGACAAAGAGACAAACCGCTGGTATTGAATTTGCAAGCAATCCAAATGAAAAGGTTATCTTATCTCCAACCGAAGAGAAGATTAAATCAATTTTAAAGCTTGCTCGTGTAAATATTGAAGATCTTGGTAATTTCGATGAAGCTGAAGAACAAGTAAGAAAGGCACAAGAACTTGATGCTGAAAATTATGTAACTTGGTACTATAAACTTCTTATCGATTTTAAGGCTCAATCTATGCAAGAACTGGTTATGCATGATAACTATCAAAATAGTGTTAATTATAGATTGTTTGTTAAATATGCAAATAAAGCAGGTAAGCAAGAAGATGTTGAGAAATTAAATACGGCAAGAGAAGACTTACTTCGTGCTATGGCACAAAAGGTAAATGATTTACTTGTAGCACTTGATGAAAATCAAAATCCAATCGAAGAAGATATTACAAAGATTAAGCTCGTATATGAATCACTTCCAAAAGAAGCTATTCAATATGTTGAAAATATAAAGACTATCATTCCTAACGCTAGACAAAAGATGAAAAACAACAAAGTTGAGAACTTTAACGCTAGAGTTACAATGGTAAGCAATAAAGAGCATCCAAATTTGGACGATATTATTAGAATCCAAGAAGAATACGGTAAATTATCCGATGATGAGAAAAATATCGCGGGAGAGGGCTTTAAACAAGTCATTGATGATGCATCTAATAAGATGAAGCAAGGAAAGGTAACAAAGATTCAACAAGCTTTAATTACATTAGACAATCAAGATGTTCCTCAAAGAGATGATTTAATCCATATTGAAAAGATGTATCAAGAACTAGAAGATAGATTAAAGCCATCCGTTGAGAACTATCAAGATATTATGACGCGCGCATATGATAGAAAATATATCGCTGATGCAAAGACTCTAAATAAATATCTAACAAAGCTTCCAACAGAGAAGGTTCCAAAGAGAGATATTTATACAAAACTTGAGAATAGATTAAGAGCTTTGCCAAAGAAATATAAAATGATGGTATCTAATATTGATTTATTAGACGATTATTATGATAGATTGGTTAAATCTGAAGGTGGATTAGTAGAGGAGAGTAAACCAAAATCAACCTCACCAGCTCCAACACCAAAGATGAAGCCAGTAGCAAAACCTCAACAAAAGGAAGACCAAGCTAAAAAGAAGAAGCATTGGTTGTGGTAATAAAAGATGAAGTGTATTTTTTGTGGGTCTTTAGAAGATAAGGTTATCGACAGTAGATTAAATGATGATGGTACATCAATTAGACGTAGACGTGAATGCTGCGCTTGCGGTAAGCGTTTTACTACATACGAAACAATTGAAATGACACCAATTATGGTTGTTAAGAAGAATGGAGAAAGACAAGAATATTCAAGAAACAAATTAAAACAAGGCATCTTGAATGCATGTGCTAAACGTCCAGTATCTATGGAAACAATAGATAAATTAGTTATGGATGTAGAGAAGAAGATGAACAACTCTCTTGATCAAGAAATCAAGTCATCTCAAATTGGTGAATACGTAATGGAAGGGCTTAAGGATATTGATGATGTAGCCTACATTAGATTTGCTGCTGTATATAGAGAATTCAAGGATATTAATAGCTGGTTAAGCGAGATAAAAGACCTAGTAAAAGAAAAGAAATAATGAAGAAAAAATTCCTTTTAATTTCAACTATTTTGATTATTTCAATACTTTTAGTATTGCCACTATTTGCGTGTGAAAAAGAAGTTGAGCCAGAAGTGAAGATAATTCCTTATAAATTTGTAGATGGTTCAACTGTATTTATTGAGATGGGTGAGTACCCACAAACAATAGCTGAAGATGTAACTGTTGCTGATATCAAAACAAACGGAACATATGATGAATCAACTGGCTATTATACATATAATGAAAACAAATATAAGATAATTACAGCATCTCCAGATGCAGGCATATCAGAGCCAACTTTCTCAAATGGGGAAAGTGTAGTTGCGGGCACTGAATATGCATTTAAAGTTGAGACTATTATTTGGAAGATTATAAATAAACAATTAAAAGAAGATGATTATCTTTTATATGCAAATAAAATATTAGATTCTACTCATTACCAAGAAGAAGAGAATTATGGTGCATCAACAACTCAAGTTGTAAATTATTATCTATATGATGAGAATCATCAATTGCAAATTGAAAAAGAAGTTTATGCAAATAATTATGAATATTCTACATTGAGAAATACATTAACTAGTTTCTATAATATTGCTTTTTCTGAAGATAATAAAACCGCAATAAAGAAGATAACCGTAGATAATACATCAGAAAAGGCATCTCCTGTACATGGTGAAGATTATTTCCCAAGACATCAAAACGATACTGAAGATTATGTATTTGCTTTATCTAAATTTGAAGCAACATATTCAAGATATGGATTTACTGAAGAAGATAAGGCAAGAAGATTTAGAGAAGTAACAGATTATGCTATCGCTCGTGGTGTATTCTATATCCAAAATTCATCAGGATTAAAGTCTGGTTGGATTTGGACAAGAACGTCAGGAACTTATTCAAATATGGTATATTATTTAAATACTTTAGGCGAAATTAAAGATAGAAAGATAATAAATGAGGATGCTTTAGGTATTGTTCCAGCTGTTAGAGTAGAGCCTTTAAAATAATAAATATTTACATATTATATTTATTTCATTAATTTTTGATAATCACATATAAATTGACAATTTAATTTATACAATGATATATTAACAACGCAAGATGGCCAGATGATCGCAGTCCGTAAGGAATGAGGAAAGTCCGAGCACCATAAGGCAGAGTGCTGGTTAACGGCCAGTCAAGGTGACTTGAAGGAAAGTGCAACAGAAATATACCGCCAGCTATGCTGGTAAGGATGAAAAGGCGAGGTAAGAGCTCACCGTCCTGTAGGTGACTACGGGAGCCATGTAAACCCCACTTGGTGCAAGAGAACGCGACAATTAGTAGCCTGCTAGTCGCAAAATCGCTTGAGCGTATTGGCAACAGTACGCCTAGACAGATGATCATCTAATACAGAACTCGGCTTATAGACCATCTTGTATTTTTTATGCATATATTCTTGAATATGCGTATATTTATACATTTTAATAATTTCTATTACCTTTGTTGACTAATATAAATATTCTTTATAAAATGAGCACGATAAATATTTGTTTTTTGTCGTATATTTACGCAATTGAGAAAAAATATTTATGCAAAATAATGAATACAAAGGATGTATAAAATGGCAAAAGTATTTATTGATGGATCTAGCGGTACAACAGGATTAAAGATATTCGATAGACTATCTTCACGTTCTGACATCTCATTAATCAAGCTTTCTGATGAATTAAGAAAGGATGTTAATGCTAAAGCTGAAGTTATCAATAGTGCAGATGTAGTATTTTTATGTTTACCAGATCAAGCAGCCATTGAATCAGTATCTTTAGTAAAGAATAAAGATGTTGTTGTTATCGATACATCTACAGCTCATAGAACAAATGATAATTTTGCATATGGCTTTGCTGAAGTTAATAATTATCGTGAAAAGATTAAGAATGCAAAGTTTATTGCGAACCCAGGATGCCATGCATCTGGTTTTATATCTTTAGTTGCTCCACTTGTAAAGGAAGGTTTATTAAAGAAAGATGTTAATCTATCTTGCTTTTCTTTAACAGGATATAGTGGCGGCGGCAAAAAGATGATTCAAGCTTATGAAGAAAATCCAACACAAGATTTATTTGCACCTCGTCAATATGGATTAACACAATCTCATAAGCACCTTCCAGAAATGATGAAGGTATGTGCTTTAGACAACGCTCCAATTTTCTGTCCAATCGTTTCAAACTTTGTTCAAGGTATGGAAGTAACAGTTCCAGTATTTAAGAGCGATCTAAAGGGAAGTATGAAAGACATTATCGATGTATATAAGAATTTATACACAACAAATATGGTTCACTATGATGAAAACGAAGACGAATCAGGATTCTTAACATCTAACAAATACGCAAACTTTGATGATATGGGTGTTAGCGTATATGGAAATGATGATAGAATTATTCTTGTTTCAAGATTTGATAATCTTGGAAAGGGAGCATCAGGTGCTGCCATTCAAAATATGAATATTGTATTAGGACTTGACGAAACAACGTCCCTAAATATAAAAGGAGCTAACCATGGAATTAATTAAAGGTGGTGTTTGCGCTGCACAAGGATTTAGCGCATCAGGAATTCATTGCGGTATTAGAAAGAGCCGTACAAAGAGAGATTTAGGCTTAGTATACAGTACTGTTCCAGCAACAGCTGCTGCAGTTTATACTACAAATCTTGTAAAAGGAGCACCATTAATAGTTACTAAAGAGCATTTAAAAGATGGTAAGGCTCAAGCTATTATTTGCAATTCAGGAAACGCTAACACATGTAATGCTAACGGTATTGAAATTGCTGAAGAGATGGCAAAAGAATTGTCTAAGAAATTAGACGTAAAGGAAAACGATGTAGTCGTAGCTTCTACTGGTGTAATTGGCTTACCTCTATCTATGGACCCTATCAGAAATGGTATTCCAGATTTAGTTGCAAGCTTATCTACCTCTGGTAATGATAATGCATCAGAAGCAATTATGACTACAGATACACGTTCTAAGCAAGTAGCCGTAGAGTTTGAAATCGACGGCAAGATCTGCAAACTTGGCGGTATGGCTAAGGGCAGCGGTATGATTCATCCTAATATGGCTACTATGCTTGTTTTTATTACATCAGATGTTGCTATTTCATCTCAAATGCTTCAAAAGGCACTAAAGAGTGATATCCAAGATACATTCAACATGCTAAGCATTGATGGAGATACATCAACAAATGATATGGTAGTAGTTTTAGCAAACGGACTTGCTGGAAATAAAGAAATCGATAAAGATGATGAAAACTTCAAGACATTTATGAAGGCTTTAAATACAGTAACAGTTCAACTATGCAGAGAAATCGCTGGTGATGGTGAAGGTGCTACAAAGTTATTAGAATGTAAGGTATTCAATGCATACAACATTCCAACTGCTAAAATCGTAGCTAAATCAGTTATTTGTTCATCACTTCTAAAGGCAGCTATGTTTGGTGCTGATGCAAACTGGGGAAGAGTTCTATGTGCTATCGGTTATTCTGGTGCAAGCGTAGATATCAACAAGATTGACGTTTCTTTCAAATCTAAAAAGGGCGAAATCGAAGTTTGCAAGAATGGCGCAGGTGTTCCATTTGATGAAGGAATTGCAAAGCAAATACTACTTGAAAACGAAATTGAAATCATCGTAAATCTAAACGATGGTGATGCATTCTCAACAGCTTGGGGATGTGACTTAACATATGACTATGTAAAGATCAACGGCGACTACCGTACATAATTAGGAGATAAAAAATGTTAGATAAGAATTTTAGTAATGCACAACGCGCAGAAGTATTAACACAAGCCCTACCAAATATCAAAAAGTATAGTGGCAAAATTGTTGTTATCAAATACGGCGGCAATGCTATGGTTAATGAACAACTAAAAGAACAAGTTATGGAAGATATTGTTCTACTATCTTTAATTGGTGTAAAGGTAGTATTAGTTCATGGTGGTGGTCCAGAAATTTCAGATATGATGACAAAGCTTGGTAAGAAAGCTGAATTCGTAAATGGATTAAGAGTTACAGATAAAGAAACAGTAGATATCGTACAAATGGTTCTTGCTGGTAAAATCAATAAGTCTTTAGTAAATTTCATTAACGTAAAGGGCGGCAAGGCAATGGGTATCTCTGGTATGGATGGTAGATTAATCGAAGCCAAGATGAAGGATCCTCAACTAGGTTACGTTGGTGAGATTACAAACATCAACATTAAGCCAGTAGAAGATTTATTATCTAGAGGCTATATTCCAATAATCTCAACAGTTGCTTGTGATGAACAAGGTAACACATACAACATCAATGGTGATACTGCTGCTGCTCATATTGCTGGAGCCCTAAAGGCCGAAAGATTAATTATGATGACAGACGTTGCAGGAATATTAATGGATAAGAATGACCCATCAACGCTAATTGGCGAAATTACAATTGATGAAGCAGAGAAGTTGTCTGAAGAAGGCGTTATCTCTGGCGGTATGATTCCAAAACTTGAATGCTGTATAACAGGTATTCATAAAGGTGTCCAAAATGTAGTTATCATGGACGGACGTGTACCTCATGCTATCTTAATGGAGCTTCTAACTGATGAAGGTGCAGGTACAATGGTAAAAGGTGAAAAACATGTCTAATATATTTGATATAGATAAAACATATGTAGCAAATACTTACAACCGTTTTCCAGTAGATTTAGTCTCTGGAAATGGTTCTATTATAAAGGATAATAACGGCAAGGAATATATTGACCTTGGTTCTGGTATTGGTGTTACTGCTTTTGGTATTCAAGATGAAGAATGGAAAAATGCAGTTATCGCACAATTGAATAAAATTCAACATGCTTCAAATTTATATTACACAGAACCTTGTGCTAATCTAGCTAAGCTTCTATGTGAAAAGACAGGATTTAAGAAAGTTTTCTTTGGAAACTCTGGTGCTGAAGCAAACGAATGCGCAATCAAGGTTGCAAGAAAGTATGCTGAAGACAAGGGTATTCATGGAGCAAAGATTATTACTTTAAAAAATTCATTCCATGGAAGAACTCTAACAACACTTGCTGCTACTGGACAAGATGTATTCCATAAGGACTTCTTACCTTTAACAGAAGGATTTTTATATGGCGAAGCTAACAACCTACAATCTATTATTGATTTAGTAGAGAACAATACAGTATGCGCCATAATGATGGAATGCATTCAAGGTGAAGGCGGCGTTATAGCCCTAAATAAAGACTTTATTCAAGGCGTTTATAAACTATGCCAAGAAAAGGATATATTACTTGTAATTGACGAAGTACAAACTGGTAATGGTAGAACAGGTAAGTTATATGCTTATATGAATTATGATATTATGCCAGACGTTATAACAACAGCAAAAGGATTGGCAGGTGGACTTCCAATGGGCGCTTGTCTAATTGGTGAAAAAGCACAAAACACATTAGGTGCTGGAAACCATGGTTCAACATTTGGTGGTAACCCAATTGCTGCTGCTGGTGCTATATCTATCATTTCTAGAATAAATGATGAACTTTTAGACGAAATTAAGCAAAAATCTAATTACATATGCGAAAAGTTAAAAAATGCAGATGGAATTTTATCAGTATCTGGTATGGGATTAATGCTTGGTGTTGAGACTAAAAAACCAGTAAAAGAAGTATTATCTTATTTAATGGAGCACGGAGTGCTTGCATTAAGTGCCAAAACTAAGTTAAGATTACTACCAGCACTTAATATTAAAATGAGTGATCTTGAAAAGGCAGTTGATACAATCATCGCTGCTGTTAAGGAGTAGATATGAACTTTAAAGGTAAAAGTTTTTTAAAGCTATTAGATTTTACGCCAGAAGAAATTGAGTACTTAATTGATCTTGCGCAAGATTTGAAGAACAAAAAGAAGAATGGCATTCCTCATAGATATTGTGAAGGAAAGAATGTTGCTCTTATTTTCGAAAAGACATCGACAAGAACAAGATGTAGTTTTGAAGTTGCTGCTGCAGACTTAGGTATGCATCCTGTATATCTTGATCCAAAGTCTTCACAAATCGGTAAGAAAGAAAGCATTGCTGATACTGCTAGAGTATTAGGAAGAATGTTTGACGGTATTGAATATAGAGGATACGGTCAAGAAATCGTTGAAGAATTAGATAAATATGCTGGAGTCCCAGTATGGAATGGTTTAACAAATGAATTCCACCCAACACAAATCCTTGCTGACTTTATGACAATTAAGGAACACTTTGGAAAACTAAAGGGCATCAAACTTGTATATATGGGAGATGCTAGATATAACATGGGTAATTCTTTAATGGTTGGCGCAGCTAAGATGGGTATGCATTTCGTATCTTGTGCACCAAAGAAATATTTCCAAAACGAAGATTTAGTTAAAAAGTGCAAAAAGATAGCAGATAAAACAGGAGCAATTTTAGAATTCGAAGAAGATCCTATGGTAGCAACAAAGGGCGCTGATGTTATCTATACAGACGTATGGGTATCTATGGGTGAACCAGATGAAGTATGGAACGAAAGAATCCATGATTTATTACCATATCAAGTTAATAAGAAAATCATGCTAAATGCAGGTGATACTTGTAAGTTCATGCACTGTCTTCCAGCATTCCATGACCTAAAGACAACAATTGGGGAAGAGATTCACAATAAGTTTGGTTTAGATGCAATGGAAGTTACAGATGAAGTATTTGAATCAAGCGCATCAATCGTTTTTGATGAAGCAGAAAACAGAATGCACACAATTAAAGCTGTAATGGCGGCAACTTTGATGGATTAAAAACCTGTCAAGTATTTTGTGTAAAATCGTATATGCAAAATGACGTCGATTTTTGACAAGCGGCGTCATTATTTTTTTCTATTTTGCTAAAAAATCTTTGCTTTTTGCCACAACCGAACGTTTTGTATAGTTTTGTTTTGTTATATTAAAAATTATTGAAAAATGCATGATATATTTAAGGTGCACTTAAACTTGGGCTAATATCTTATTAATTGTAAGGTAGTAGTAGAATGAGAAAAAAACTGTTTTTAATTTTCCCAATAGTTTTGATTTTGATACTGTCTATTAGTATGCTTTTTGCATGTTCTACTGAAAATACAGAAAGAACTACTACAAAGACTGTAATGTCTGGCCCTATTGATTCAACTGAAGATTCTACCTTTAATATTACTTCTATTTCAGTTTTAGATTCTTTAGATCCTATTAAATTTGGTAAATATCCACAAACAATTAATAGTTCAATTGCCGTATCACAAGATAAAAAATCTAATGGTTATTATCTTGGTGTAGATAAAAATTATTACGCGCTAAAGAAGGGTTCTTACTATAAAGTTGAGGATATAGTATGGGACGCATTTAGATTAGAATCTGGAGATATACTATTAGTATCTCAAAAGATTCTATATAGCGTAAGATATGATAATTTCCACGATTATTTCGATGATCAAATGCCAATTATTGATGAAAAGGGCTTCATTTTTAGCGAAGAAGAATCTGCAAAGATAAAAGATACTAAAGTAAGCTACGAATATAGCCTTGCTTTAAGAGCAAATGTTACAACAAAGATGTTCTTCTTAACAATGAATGAAATTCAATCTATTTATCCATCTGCATCTAAAGTATTAAAAGCTGGAACAGATTATGCAAAGATTAATCTTGAAGTATCTGATTATGGATATTCTACATGGTGGATAGCTCCATCTAAAGGGAAGAATTATTATGTATCATTAACAGGAACATTCTCTAATAAATCAAACACAACAATTCAAACAATTAATGGAGATTCTAAAATCCAGTATACTTATCGTGGATTTGTGCCTGCTATGATAATCTCAAACAATTAATCAATATGATAAATAATTAATATGGGGGAAAGAATTAGGAAACTAGTTCTTTTTTTATATTTATATAATTTGTTTCTATATTTTGTTTGACTTTATTAAAGTAAAGTGCTAAATTGATAAAGAAATAAATTGAAATGAGGTAATAATTTATGGTAGATATTCGTTCAGAATCAATAGATAGATTATTTGAAACATTTTTAAAATTAGAGAGTGTCGATGAGTGCTACAAGTTCTTTGAAGATCTTTGCACAATAAAAGAAATCCAAGATATGGCACAAAGATTAGATGCTGCTATTTTGTTGGATAGTGGAGAGAATTATCAAAACGTTTCTAAAAAGATTGGTATTTCTTCTGCTACTATTTCACGTGTGTCTAAATGCTTAAATTATTCAGATGGATATAAGCTTGCTATTAAGAAGTTAAAGGAGAATAAATAATGAATATTGATGAGAAAGTATTAAAGAGTGACGAGAAGATTATATTCAACCTTCGTAGTTTATATGCGAAGTATGGTTATTCTCAATTTAAAATGAGCAAGTTCGAAGAATATGATATGTATGTATCAAATAAGGACTTCTTAATTTCAGATAACGTTATTACATTTACAGATACAAATGGTAAATTAATGGCCTTAAAGCCAGACGTTACATTATCTATTATCAAGAATGCTAAAGATATTGATGGATACGTTCAAAAGTTATATTACAACGAAAACGTATATAGAGTATCTAAGGGTACTGATTCATTTAAAGAAATCATGCAAGTTGGTCTTGAATGCATCGGAGATATTGATGAATATTCAATCTGCGAAGTATTACTACTTGCTGCTAAGTCTTTAAAGAAGATTTCTAAAAAGTCAGTTTTAGATATTTCAAACATTTCTCTAATCGCTGAAATCTTAGATAAGGTTGATTCAAACATTAGAGCAAGTGTTATTAAGTGCATAGGAGAGAAGAATATCTTTGAATTAACAAAGATTCTAAAGGAAGCAAATGTAGATAAAGAAACTATTGATGATTTAAAGGCACTTGTTTCTCTATACGGAAAACCAGCTAAAGTATTACCAAAATTAAAAGAATTATTTAAATCAGAAACTGCTATAAAGGCTATCGAACAATTCGAAAACATTGTTAATGTATTTGAATTAGAAGGATTACAAGATATGCTAAGAATCGATTTTTCTGTTGTTAATACTATTAAGTATTACAATGGTATCGTATTTAAGGGATTTGTAGAAGGGGTCCCAAATGGCGTTCTATCTGGTGGTCAATATGATAAATTAATGCAAAAGATGGGCAAGAAGGCAAAGGCTATCGGATTTGCCGTATATCTAGATCAATTAGAATGTTTAGATGATTCTCAAAATGCTTATGATGTAGATATCCTAATCGTTTATGATAAGACTACAGATTTAAAGCAATTAAACAATATGATTAATATGTTCATCCAAGAAGGCGAAAGTGTTATCGCACAAAGAGAGAACTATGAAAAGATTACATACAAGAAATTAGTAGACATGACAAAAGGAGGTAAGGAGTAATGAGTTATTTAAATGTTGCCTTACCAAAGGGAAGACTTGGTGAAAAAGTATATGCAATGTTTGAAAAGGCTGGATTTGAATGTCCATCTATTAAAGAAACAAACAGAAAGTTAATATTTGAAAACGAAGAAACTCAAGTTAGATATTTCTGGGTAAAGCCAAGTGACGTTGCAATTTATGTTGAAAGAGGAGCTGCAGATATTGGTGTTGCTGGTAAAGATATTCTTTTAGAATATGAACCAGAAGTATATGAACTTTTAGATTTAAATATTGGTAAATGTAGAATGGCTGTAGCTGCTAAAAAGGATTATAAGGACAATCCACAGAAAACACTAAAGGTAGCTACAAAGTTCACAAATATCGCAAAGAACTACTATACAAAATTAGGTAGAGATATTGATATAATCCATCTAAATGGTTCTATTGAAATTGCTCCTATATTAGGGTTAAGCGATGTTATCGTAGATATCGTTGAAACAGGAACAACATTAAAGGAAAATAATCTTGAAGTATTCGAAACAATCGTTCCAATTAGCGCAAGATTAATTTCAAACAAAACAAGCTTTAAGTTCAAAAATGAACAAATAGAAAAATTAGTAAAAGAATTATCAAATCAAATCGAGGCTGAAAATGATTAAGATATTAAAATATGGCGAAGTAAAAAATGAAGAAATCTTCTCAAGATGTGAAGGATTATCAAAGGTAGATACAATCGTATCTGACATTATTGATAATGTTAAGAAAAACGGAGATAGAGCATTACTTGAATACGAAGAAAAGTTCGATAAGGTACAATTAGAATCTTTACAAGTAACTGTAGAAGAAATTGAAGAAGCTTTAACAAAAGTAGACAATAAATTCATCGAAGTTCTAAAACTTGCTAAAGCAAATATCGCCGAATATCATGAAAAACAATTGAGAAAAGGATTTGAAATTAAGAAAGAAAACGGAGTAGTAATCGGCCAAAAGGTTACACCAATTGAAAAGGCTGGTTTATATGTACCTGGTGGTAAAGCTGCTTATCCATCTACAGTTTTAATGGATTCAATTCCAGCAAAGATTGCCGGATGTAAAGAAGTAGTTATGGTAACACCTCCAATGAAGGATGGTAAGGTTAATCCTGTTATCTTAGCCGCAGCTTATGTTGCTGGTGTAGATAAGATTTTCAAAGTTGGTGGTGCACAAGCTATTGCTGCTTTAGCATATGGTACTGAAACCATACCAAAGGTAGATAAGATTGTAGGACCAGGTAATGCATTTGTAGCTGAAGCTAAAAAGCAAGTATTTGGAAAAGTATCTATTGATATGATCGCAGGACCTAGTGAAATCTTGGTTGTATCTGATGGTAATTCAAATCCAAAATATGTAGCTGCAGATTTATTATCTCAAGCTGAACACGATCAAATGGCAAGTGCAGTATTAGTTACAGATTCAATGGATTTAGCAAGAGCCGTTCAACAACAAATTGAATTCCAACTACAAAAGTTAGATAGAGAAGATATTGCACGTGTATCTATTGATACAAACGGTAAGATTATCGTTGCTGATGATTTACAAAAGGTAATTGATATCGCAAACGAAATCGCTCCAGAACACTTAGAGTTATGTGTAGATGATCCATTTGCTTATCTAGATAAAATTGAAAATGCTGGTTCAATCTTCATGGGAAGAAATTGCCCAGAAGCGCTAGGGGATTATCTAGCTGGACCAAACCACACATTACCAACATCTGGTACAGCAAAGTTCTCAAGCCCATTATCTTGTGATGACTTTGTTAAAAAGACACAATACACATACTATACAAAAGAAGCTCTATCTAAAGTTAAAGATGATATAGCATATTTTGCAACATTAGAAGGATTAACAGGACACGCTAAGAGTGCCACAATTAGATTCGAGGAATAATATGAGTAAGTTTTTTAGTGAAAAATTTGCAGATTTAATACCATATGTCCCAGGCGAACAACCAAAAGACATGAAGTATATAAAACTAAATACAAATGAATCTCCTTTTGCGCCATCTACAAAGGCTCAAGAATATGCATTAGATGCCGCAAAGAAGTTACAATTGTATCCAGATCCAGACTGCACAGAACTTAGAGAAAAAATTGCTTCATTATATGAATTAGATAAAGACGAAATAGTAATCGTTAATGGTTCTGATGAAATCTTGAATTTTGCATTTATGGCATATTGTGATCAAAAAACGCCTGCAGCTTTTGCAGATATAACATATGGATTCTATCCTGTATATGCAAAAATTAACAAGGTTCCATATGTTGAGATACCACTAAATGAAAACTATGAGATTAATGTTGAAGATTATATTGGAATCAATAAAACAATCTTTATTGCTAATCCAAACGCTCCAACAGGTATTGCTTTACCACTAGATCAAATTGAAAGAATTATCTCATCTAATCCAAACAACATCGTTGTTGTTGATGAAGCATATGTTGATTTTGGTGCTCAAAGTGCAGTGAAGTTAATTAGAAAATACGATAATCTACTTGTTACTCAGACATTCTCAAAATCTCGTTCAATGGCTGGCGCAAGATTAGGTATGGGATTTGCTAACAAAAAATTAATCCAAGATATCAATACATTGAGATATTCTACAAACCCATATAATATTAATCGAATGACAATGGCTGCTGGTATTGGTACAATTGAAGATAATGAATATACAATTAAAAATTGTAAGGTTATTCAAGAAAATAGAGAATGGACGATTCAAGAACTACAGAAATTAGGATTTACAACATTAAATTCAAAAGCAAATTTCGTATTTACAAAGAATGAAAAATTCTCAGGAGAATATCTATACAAATCACTTAAAGCAAAAGGCGTATTAGTAAGATATTTCAATAAAGAAAGATTAAATCAATTCTTACGTATTACAATCGGAAGCATTGATGAAATGAAAATATTAATTAACACATTAAAGACAATTATGGAGGAGTCAAAATGAGAAGTGCATCAATCGCAAGAAAAACTGCAGAGACAGATATTAAGTTAACTCTTGAATTAGACGGAGTTGGTAAGTCAAACATTGATACAGGATGTGGATTTTTAGATCACATGCTAACACTACTTGCAAAACATGCACGTTTTGACTTGGATGTATATTGCAAAGGTGATGTAAATGTAGATTATCACCACACAGTTGAAGATATTGGTATTGCCCTTGGCGAAGCTTTCAATAAAGCTATTGGCGACAAGAAGGGAATTACACGCTATGGAGACACAATTTTACCAATGGACGAATCATTAATCATGACAGCTGTAGATATTTCAGGAAGAAGCTATTTAGGGTTTGATATGCCACTTAGAGCCAAGAAGGTTGGAGACTTCGATACGGAACTTGTTGAAGAATTCTGGCTTGGCTTTGTAAGAAAGGCAAATATCACTCTACATATTAAAAAGCTTGCCGGTACAAATACACACCACATTATTGAAGGTGCTTATAAGTCAGTTGGACACACTTTACAAAAGGCTGTAAAGATTGACGAAGCTTTCAAGAACGAAGTTCCATCTACTAAGGGAGTATTGTAATGTTAGTAATTATAGATTACGGCGTAGGTAATTTATTTTCTCTAAAGAGTTCTTTTGCTGCAATTAACGTTGAAGCAATTGTATCTTCTAATAAAGATGTCATCTTAAATGCAGATAGAATCATTTTGCCTGGCGTTGGTGCATTTGAAGATGCAAGTAGAAAATTAAGAGAATCAGGACTTGATGTCGTATTAAAAGAATGTGCAAAGAAAGGAACACCAATCATGGGTATTTGTCTTGGCATGCAAATGCTATTTGATAGAAGCTATGAAAATGGATGTTTCGAAGGACTAGGATTAATAAAGGGCGAAGTAAGACCAATCAAGGATGTAATCCCTAAAGATTTCAAAATCCCACAAATTGGTTGGAATGCTTTAGATTTCAAGAATGAATCACCAATCTTTAAATACATTAAAGGAGGCGATTATGTGTATTTCGTACACTCATTCTATGCAACAAATTGTGATGAATCTTTAATAGCAACAACTAACTACGGAGCACCTCTTACTGCAGCAGTTCAATCAAAGAATGTATATGGATGTCAATTCCACCCAGAAAAGAGTGGAGATGTAGGCCTTAGAATTCTAAAAGCTTTCTGTGAGGTATAAAATGCAAATATTTCCAGCAATAGATTTATACGATAAAAAAGCAGTTAGATTATATCAAGGCGACTATAAGCAAATGACTATCTATTCTGAAAATCCAGTTGAAGTAGCCCTAAAGTTTAAAGAACTAGGATCAACAAACATTCACCTTGTTGATTTAGAGGGCGCTAAAGACGGCACTACGCCAAATATTGATGTAATTAAAGCAATTAAGCGAGAGAGCAATTTGTTCTGCGAAATTGGCGGCGGAATTAGGTCAATGGAAACAATTGATAAATATATCAATGCAGGATTAGATAGAGTAATACTTGGAACAATAGCTGTTGAGAATGAAGAGTTCTTAAAAGAAGCAGTAAAGAAGTATGGTTCTAAAATCGCAGTTGGTGTAGATATCAAAGATGGCTTTGTCGCCGTTAAGGGATGGTTAGAAAAATCTAAGCTTGATGCATTCGATTTTTGCAAGAAATTGCAGGATATTGGTGTAAAAACTATTATATGTACTGACATTTCTAAAGATGGAGCCATGAAAGGACCAAACGTAGAATTGTACAAAAAGCTATCAGAAAGTTTCACTTTTGATGTTATGGCATCAGGTGGAGTTTCATGCCTAGATGATTTATTATCTTTAGCTTCAATCAACCTTTATGGAGCAATTGTAGGTAAGGCATATTATGTAGGCGCAGTTGATTTAAAGGAAGCAATCGAGGTAACAAAATGATTACAAAAAGAATTATACCTTGTTTAGATGTTAAAAACGGAAGAGTAGTAAAAGGCGTTAACTTTAAAAATGTTAATGACGTTTCTTCTCCTGTTGAACTTGCAAAATATTATTCAGCAAATGGCGCTGATGAATTAGTATTTTATGATATCTCAGCATCTGTTGAGGAAAGATCTTTATTTACTGATATCCTTTGCGAAACAGCAAAGTCAGTATTTATTCCTCTAACAGTTGGTGGTGGTATTAATACAGTTGCCGATTTTGATAGAGTATTAAAATGTGGTGCAGATAAAGTATCTGTAAACTCTGGTGCTATTAAAAATCCAAACCTTGTTTATGAAGCTGCTAAGCTTTATGGAAACCAATGCGTTGTTATTTCAGCAGACGTTAAAAGAGTAGATGGCGTGTTTAGAGTTTTTGCTAAAGGCGGAAGAGAAAACACAGGAATGGAAGCTATCTCTTGGATTAAAAGATGTGTAGATAATGGTGCTGGTGAAGTAGTATTAAATTCTATTGATACAGATGGTGTTAAAAAGGGATTTGACCTTGAAATGTTAGACGCCGTATGTAATGCTGTTTCAGTTCCAGTTATTGCATCAGGCGGTGCTGGATGTATAGACGATTTTAAAGAATTATTCTTAAAACTACCGAAGGTAGATGCTGGTCTTGCTGCTTCAATTTTCCATTTCAAAGAAGTAGAAATTAATAAATTAAAAGAGGAATTAAGAGCTTGCGGAATATCCGTTCGCTTATGAGGTGAAATATGGTAAATATTGATGAATTAAAATTTGATGAAAAAGGATTAATCCCTGCAATTGTTATTGACGCTAAGTCTAAAAAATTATTAACTCTAGCATACATGAACAAAGAGAGTTTAAAGATTTCTATGGAGAAGGGATTAACTTGTTTTTGGAGTAGATCAAGACAAGAATTATGGTTAAAGGGCGAAACAAGTGGTAACTACCAACACATCGTTTCAATTACTGCAGATTGCGATAAAGATGCTCTTGAAATCTTAGTTGAAAAAGATGGTCCAGCTTGCCATTTAGGAAATGAATCTTGCTTTGCAGATAATGTTGTATATCAATCTGAAGATAAGCACGAATTCTCTCTACAAGGTTTACTTGAATTAATCAGAGGAAGAAAAACAGAAAAGAAAGAAGGTTCATACACAACATACCTATTTGAAAAGGGATTAGATAAGATTCTAAAGAAAGTAGGTGAAGAATCTACAGAAGTTATCGTTGCTGCAAAGAATAACGATAAGGCTGAAACAATCTACGAAATCTCAGATTTAACATATCACGTAATGGTTCTAATGATTGAAATGGGAATCTCACTTGAAGATATTCACGATGAACTTGCATCTCGTCATGTTATCGACCATAAGGTTAAACAAGAAAAGATGACAAAATAATAAAGTAAATATTAATATTTAGCTGCCTTAAAACGAAAGTTTTTTGGCAGCTATTTTTTATTTATAAACTATGCACATTTACACGCGCAAAAAATCGCGCACATTGAAAATATATATTTAATGTGGTAAGATATTCATTAGTATATGGAAACGTTATTCGATTTTGCAACGAAGGATATGGCACCCTTAGCCGAGAGAATGAGACCAAAAACGCTTGATGAATTTGTTGGACAAGAGCACATTGTTGGCCAAAATTCTTTGCTTCGCCGTGCTATAAAAACAGGTACTTTGGGTAGCTGTATTTTCTATGGTGGTCCTGGTTGTGGCAAAACGACTTTAGCAAATATCATTGCAAATACAACATCTTCAGATTTTATAAAATTAAACGCTGTATCATCTGGCGTTCAAGACGCAAAGAAGGCAATAGATGATGCTACGAGAAATCTTCAATTATACGGAAGAAAAACATATCTTCTATTAGACGAATGTCATAGATGGAATAAAGCTCAATCAGATTGCGTTTTAGAAGCAATCGAAAAGGGCAACATTATATTTATCGGTTCAACTACAGAAAATCCTTTTGTTTCTATGACAAAGGCTATCGTTTCAAGATGTAGAGTATTTGAATTTAAGAAAATCGAAGACAAAGATATTATTGCGCTTCTAAAGAGAGCGCTTTCAGATAAAAAAAGAGGCTTAGGTAATTATGATGTAGATATTACAGAAGATGCCTTAAAGCACATCGCTTTTGCTGCAGCTGGAGATGCAAGAAATGCTCTAAATTCTCTAGAACTTGCAGTATTAAGTACAGATCCTAATAAGGATGGAAAGATTAAGGTTGATTTAGAAGTTGCTTCTCAATCATCTCAAAAGCAAGTTTTAACAATTGATGATTCTCTATATTACGATATGATATCTGCTTTCATTAAGTCTATGCGTGGCTCAGATGCTGATGCCGCTGTATATTGGGCTGAAAGATTAATAGATTCTGGTTGCGACCCATTACTTATCGCAAGAAGAATTATCATTCATTCTGTGGAAGATGTTGGTCTTGCTGATCCAAGAGCACTTGTTGTTGCGACCTCTGCTTTAACAGCTTTCCAAAACATTGGACTTCCAGAAGGTAAGAAGATTTTACTTGAAGCTGCAATCTATGTTGCTGAAGCTCCAAAATCTCCAAGCGTTGAAGTTGCTGAATACAGAGCAGAAAAGTTAGTAAGAGAAACTCCAAATGGAGCAGTTCCTTTCTATCTACAAGAACCTGCATATAAGAACGAAAAAATCACAGGTTATAAGTATCCTCATGATTATGGTGGCTGGGTAAAACAACAATACCTACCAGATAATATTAAAGACGAAGTTATTTATGAACCATCTACAAATGGTGAAGAAAAATATTTACTTCGCGCAAAAGTTATGAACAAAAATAAGGTGGAAAACCTAAAAGGAGATAAATAAAATGGCTATAATGCAAATTTCTCATTTAACAAAGCAATACAAAAACAGTTCAAAATTAGCTGTTGATGATATTTCTTTTGATGTTAAAGAAGGGGAAGTATTTGGTTTCTTAGGACCAAATGGTGCTGGTAAATCAACAACAATTAAATGTATAACAGGTATCTTACCTATCACAGAGGGCTCAATTTCAATTTGTGGGCATTCAATTGTTGATGATCCAATTCAAGCTAAATTAAATATTGGATTCGTTCCAGATAATCATCAAATGTATGAACAACTAACAGCTCGTGAGTACATCAACTTTATGGCAGATATCTATCATGTTGGAAAAGAAGATAGAAAGATTAGAGCAGACAAGATGCTAGAACTATTTGACTTAGCAAAAGTAGTAGATGATCAAATTTCTACATTCTCACATGGTATGAAACAAAAGATTTGCGTAATCGGCGCTCTTGTTCATAATCCAAAGCTATGGATCTTGGATGAACCTCTAACAGGATTAGATCCAAAATCATCATTCGAATTAAAGCAATTAATGAAAGAACATTGTAAAGAAGGAAATTCTGTATTCTTCTCATCTCATATGCTTGAAGTTGTAGAAAAGGTTTGCGATAGAATTTCAATCATTAATAACGGTAAATTAGTTATGACTGGAGATTTAGATGAAATCAAGGCTAAGTCTTCAGATTCATCATTAGAAGAAATCTTCTTATCTATTACTGGTGTAAAGGAAGAAGAGAACGACTTTGCAATTAATGACAAAGCAGATAACGAGTTTAAGGACGTATTTGGCGATGAACAATCTAAGTAATTTTAAGACATTATTAGCATTTAATATGCGATACTATCTTATCCCTCGTTTTAGCAACAAAAAGGATAAGAAAAAGTATATTATAACAATGTGTGTTTTAGCTGCAGTGCTATTAATTCCTGTAGTGTCATTGCTTGTTGGCCTTTATGCTTTGATTGTTACAACACAAAATGTTGAAGCAACAAGAGATTTATTATCTTCATTGTTTGTAATATCTCAAATTATTACATTATTCTTCGGCATATCGACATATTTACAAGTTATGTATTTCTCTAACGATAGAGCAATACTAGCAACATTGCCAGTTAAAACATCAGATATATTTATAACAAAATTATTAACAGCAACGGCTATGGAGATGCTAACAAGTTTAATATTAGTACTTCCATCAACTATTGTTACAGCTATTGCATTAGCACAAATTGGATATTCATTACCTGTTTGGTATTATGTTTTAATTCCAGTTGCTGTAATAACTCTACCACTGCTTGTAATTCTATTAATATCGATTCTATCGTTCCCAATTATGAAATTGATAACATTCTTTAAAAAGCATCAAACAGTTGGCGCGATTGTTGTAGTATTTTTAATTGTAGGTTTTTTAATGGCAATTTATATTCCTCTATATTCAAATCTACCAATGGGAAATACAAACGTAGATATTGACCCAGAAACTGCAACGGAAGAGGATATTCCAAGTGCATTATCTCCAGCAATGGAAGGCGCAGGTAATATGGGAAGAATGGCTATTCATACAAGAGCTCTTGCTGCTGCAATGTTCGGAGAAAATGTTGGTGTTAATTTGTTGATATATCTTGGAATTACATTTGGCGCTTTAGCAATTGGAGTAGCTTTATCTTTATTATTGTTCAAATCAACAATGCAAAGCTTAGATGAAGGCGGTTCTAATGCTAAGACTAATGTTGTTCATGAATATACGCAGTCAAATGTTACAAAAGCACTTATAATGCGTGAAATTAAAGTCGTTACAAAAGATATCGGCAAGATGATAAACGTATTGATGAGCTATGTAATGGGCCCAGCCATTGTATTTATTATGCTATTTATTATGCAAATGAATTCAAAAGGTGCTGAAGGATCTGAAATTGATGCTATCTCTGCATTCTGTAAGGGATTTACTGCAGGATATGCAATTATGATGATTGGCGGTTCAAATGTTGGCGTTAGTGCAGGTATATCACTTGAAGGTAAATCATTTGCAATAATGAAGACATTGCCAATTTCTGCAAGAGATTATATAAAGACAAAATTAATGGTTTACGATATTGGAGGCGCAATAAGCTCACTATTATGCATGATAATAGCATTATTCTTTGCTAGTTTTAATATTGTCGATATTATTGGATACATTTTAGTTGTACCTTTAACAATCGTATCTCTAAATGCATTCTCACTAGTTAGAGACTTAAAGAAGCCAAAGCTTGAATGGAACGTCATAAGAGAAGTTACAAAGAATAATGCATCTACATTAATTCCTTTAGTAGCTACTTTACCTATGATGATTCTAAGCATTGTATTACCAATTGTTACATCAATTTTCATTCCAAATGCTTATGTAGCATCAGCAATTACTTGGGGATGTTTATTAATTGCTGCTGTAATTTATTATTTCTCTTTAAGGTTTGGGGTGTTAAATAAAGTAGAAAAACTATTTAATGAGGTTGAATGCTAATGAGACATTTGAGCATTGATCTTGGAGATGTTAGAATAGGACTTGCGATGAGTGACTCTATGGGCATCATCGCAAATGGCCTAGAAACATATCAAAGAAAATTTATTTATAAAGATGTTGAATACATCGCAAAGATAGCAATAGATAATGGCGTTAAATGCGTTGTTATGGGATTGCCAATAAACATGAATGGAACTTCAGGAGAAAGAGTCGAAAAGGCAAAAGAATTTGCAGGACTACTAGAAGAAAAATTCAAAGAACTAAACTATGAATGCAAGATTGATTATCAAGACGAAAGATTAACAACAGTTACATCTGAAAGAGTTTTAATCGAAGCGGGCGTTAGAAGAGAAAACAGAAAAAAGGTTATTGATAAGGTTGCAGCTACAATTATTCTGCAAACATATTTAGATTGCCACGTAGGTAGGTAATGGAAGCACGAAGAGCGCAATTTAGAATGATATTCGCCATATTAAGCATATTGCTTATTATGGTTTTTGCCGCTTTATTTGCTACAAATCTAGTATATGCCGATCCAGATCCAGAACCAACCCCTACATATACTATTACAATTAAAGATTATAATTTAACAACGCAAGATGTAGTATTAACAATTGGTACGCTTGTAGATAAAGAATCTTTCTTGTATTCTGAACTTCAAATTAATGAAAATCCAAGATATTCATATAAATATTACTATTATGATGTGACTGCTGAAGACCATCTTGGGGCAGAAATTCAAAATACTATCAACCCAATTGCGTTAACAGAAGATGTAACAATTGTTCAATATGCTACGTTTGTTGGGTATGAAGTAAAGTTTTATTTATATGAAAATTCTGTATTTAATTTGCTTGATACTAAATATTTATCTACATTTTCTTATGCTGACATTCAAGTAAACGAGGAAATAGGCTATGATTACGAGTATTATTACTACAATTCATTAGCTGAAGACAAAAAAGGTGACTTAATAACTTCAGATACTGTTGATGAACCAATTAGTGAAGATATTGGAATTCTTCAAGTTCGACATTTAAAAGAATTTATAGTTTCTATCTATGATAATACGAATTTAAATACTCCAATTGCTACAGAAACTACTTATGCAGGCTCTAATTTGAAACCAATATTAGAAATGTATGAAGAGACTGGACGTTATTTTGTATATGCAGATAAAAATAATAATCCAATGACTACAATTGATGTAGATATTTATAGCGATTTAAAAATCATTAGACATCCGGCGTTTCGTATTAAAGTATGGTATTCTGATTATGGTTTAGCAAATAAACAACTGTTTAGAACAGAATGTGTTATAAAAAACGGGCAATTTGATATATTAAATGGTGAAGAGCCAAACCCAATATATGATTATGTCTATTTCGTTGAAAACTATACAAAAGGCACAGGGGATTCATTAAAAAGCAATATCGTTTCTTTAAAAGATTTTAATTCAGAAGATTATGTTAAAGAAGAAACAATTGAGTTTAATTATACGAAACATAAATTAGATTGTATTTTATCGAACAATTGCGATGATCAAACAAAGACAGTAACTTATTCTCTTACATATGGCACATTATTTTCTGCGCCATCTAGAGATGGTTATACATTTGATGGTTGGGAATATGAAGGTAAGAAAATAACAAAAGATTCAATTGTGGAAGTTAAAAGCGACCATGAACTTGTAGCTTCATGGACTGCAAATACATATAAAATTACATATGTTTTAAATAATGGCAAAGAGAATATTGTTCAAGATGTCGTATTTGATAAAGAACCACAAGGTTGTGTGCCAGAGAAAGAAGGATATACTTTTTCAGCTTTTACTACAGCAGATAATGTAGTATTTAGTCTAGACAAACCATATACAATTCCAGGCGATGTAACACTTTATGCAACATATACTGCAAATCAATATGATATTTCATTTGTCATAGATGGGGAAGAACAAGTATTTAAGATTACATATAATACGGTAAATGTTCTAATTACAACAGAAAAGATGTCGGAGTATTTGAGTAAATATACAATTATTGGTATGTATTATTTTACGGAATATAAGGCGGAAGATGGTACTTCTAAATCTAAATTACATATTTTAACGCAATCAGATAGAATCGTATCGCATTGGACTGTTGCCGAAAATATAAGAGCATATATAAGTGCCGTGCCAAGGGCAACTACATTTAACACGGCTTTAGCTTTGTCTACAATGAAAGGTTACAACAATAAGATTGAAATTGACGGCGTAATTCTTGATGTTAAAGAAGAAGAGGGGCAAGAAGAGACTGACGAAAATAGAAGTGCTTCTATAATTGTTAACGAAATAGGTAATCATACTCTTCGTATTCTTGATTCTACGAGAGATAATAAGGCTGTATATACTCAAACAATCACTATAACAGAAGAATTAGGAATTGCTGATAATCAAGTTTATGATAAGCCAATTATAATCAATGAAATCGTTGCTAAAGTTTATGTCGGAAGAGATGAAAATAGTCTTGAATTAGTAGACCCAAAAGATGTAAGACTTGAAAAACAAGGAACTTATTATATAAAAGTTGAAGGTGTAAATGGTTACACATCAATGTATAAAGTAGTATATGAGAATGCTCATATTATGGAAGCGTGGGTATTATTTGGTATCAGCGGTGGTATCATGATGCTCATCTTAATATTAGTAATTGTAGGAAGGAGGAAGGTTATAAGTTATGTTAGAAATGACTGAGACAGCAGCAGAATCTAGCTCATTTATAATGATGATGATATACCTTAGCATCTTCTTCGTTGTAACAACCTACAACGTATATATTGAGATCGCTTTTAGAGCTAGACGTAGAATCTCATATAAATCATTCAAGTATTATGAACGTATGTATATGCTTGAGCCAAATTATTATAATATTGGTTTCTTGGGCTTCGTTATCATATTATCTTTAATATTCTTCGCCGTATTTATTGGCTCGGGTGTTACAAGATTATTCTGTATAACATTTATCCCAACTGATTTGGTAATGGGATTATTCATATATTATGAATTAACAAGAAGTAAATATAACAATGAAGAGATTTCGTCTTTTGATTCATATTATAGAGACTTAAATAGAATTGAAAATTCTAAGACTCAACTTTTAAATAAGATTACAAGTGTAGAAAATGAATTCAAGACATTATCTTCAAATAATATGAAGAACTTTAATGAATTCAACCAATTAATTCCAAATAAAGATAAAGAACAAGAATTCCAAGCATATATTGAATCTAGATTAAAAGAATTTGAAGAAAACAGAAATGAATTAGTAAATTACAATAAGCTTGTTATTTCTCAATTCAATACTGCTTTAACTGATTATTTAACGCAAGGTTTATCTTCATTCCAAGAAATTCCTGAATTCAAAACAATTGATATTCAACAAATGTTTGATTACGTATCTACAATGCGTCAAATGTTTGAATCATATGTTGATGAATGTTCTAAAAAGAAATTAAGAGAAGGGGCATTGAAGAATTCTGATAAGATAATTCAATTATTTGATATCGCTTTAAGATTTAACGTTAAGTTCGAAGAAGACGATATGCGAGTAATCTTGAATAAGATTAATGACAATGTTCCAAAGAAAGATGACGTTGCTTTATTCCTTCTAGAAAAGAACCTAATCTCAGAAGAAGTTCTACATCACTGTATTGTAGATAAGGATTGGGATTGGTGTGTACATGAGAACTTTATTTTTAATAAAAATAGAAAGAAGATTATCGAATTATATATTGATGTAGTACAAGCGAATGCAATTAAATGCTGTAACAAGATGTTAAAATCTAACCTTATGGATCAATCTGATATGTTGGTTAAAGTATTAAACGCAGTTAGCATTTCAAATCCATGTACTCAAGTTATTAAGTTCAGAATTATCATTCAAACTAATGACCAACAATTCGACAAAGAAGCTAATATGTATGAGAATATGGCTGTATCTATTAGAAACTATGTTCTTGCAAATCCAGGAGATGAAAATAGAGCTTGGATTATTGAAGTATGCGATAAGAATACATTCTATGAAGAAAAGGAAAGAATTCAAGATATCTATACTAGAATTTCTCAAAAGCTAAAAGAGAAATATGCATATTTAAATAATGTATTAATTTGCTTCTATGAAGGTGAATTATCTAGAGATAAATACATCGATAACACAAAGATTACAAACCTATATCTTGAAAACTTATTAACTTTAAACAATCAAACTCTAAGAGTATTTAGTTTGCTTGCGTGTGCTTTAATCTTATGTGTAGATGAAGATGATGCAAATGTAGATGTTGCTCTTGATGGTTTGAAGAAAGATCAAATCGGTAGAGATGCAATTAATCAATGTACAACAGACGTAGAAATAGGTAAATATGTTTTAAAAGAATTATTCAATTCAAAGTTAGACAAATTAATACCTATTGTAAATAGAGTAGAAACAAAGAGAATGTCTTTAGACAAATTAAGGAGATTGATAAATGAATCCTAGGTTAGTAATTACTTTAATCGTGGATAATTCAGCTGCTATGCAAGGCGATAGATTTACTAGTTTTAAAGCCGCCTTTGATAATTGTTTGGCAAAAATTAAACAAGCCGATCCAACTAATTTAGATTTAGAAATTATTGCATACGATGAATTCTCTCCAAAAGTATTAATGTCTTACAAGACAAAAGAATTTAATTGTGATGAATTACAACCTTATAAAATGCCATTTTTAGGTAAGGCAATTTCTATTGCAATTAAAGATCTTTCTCAATTAAATGAAAAATATGGGGAAAAAGAAATCCCAATATATAAACCATGGTTCTTTATTTTAACTGATGCGTATTCTTTTGATGATGTAGATGAAGGCGTAAATGCAATGAAAAAATATTTTGCAGAAAACAAAGTGCTATATATGCCATTCTTATTATCTCAAAGAAAGATCCCTCAAAATGTTGAGCCATTAGCAAAAGTTAAGAGTTTTATGAGAATCAAGGACAATGCATATGAAGAATTCTTTGAATGGTTCTATAATATGGCATACAAGAGAGCAACAACGCCAAAAGAAACTCCTGTTAAATTCGACAGAGCAGATTTCGAAGGATGGGCAATATTATGATATTGACTAAATGGAGACAAGCACAAGGCTTAGTTATAGGTAACGATCACGTAGAAGCAAAACTACCTTGCCAAGACAATGTTTATTACATTGGCAAGAATGGAATTCACGTGCTTGCTGTATCTGATGGCGCAGGCTCTAAGCAATATTCTCAATATGGCTCCGAAATTGCCACTAAATCCGTGTGTGAATACTTGATTCAAGAATTTGATAACCTTTATTTATCTTGCGAAAAATACGGCAAAACAAAAGACGAGATAGAAGAATCAGAAAAATTAGTAAAAGAATCAATCTTTAACTATGTTAAAAAGAAGATTCTTGAAAAAGCTGATGAACTATCTGTAAGCATTGATGAACTTGCATGTACTTTGTTATTTGTAGCTAAAAAAGATGAAAAGTTTTTAATTGGTCATATTGGTGATGGGGTAATTGCAGGGTTGTTTAATTCTGGTGCAGATGAATCTCTAAGAGTTATCTCTCACCCAGAAAATGGAGAACAAATTAACATCACATTCTTCATGTCAGATCCTGATGCTATCGATCACTTTAGAATTACAGCTACAAGAATGTATAACTTATCTGGCGTAATGCTAATGAGTGATGGTCCTGAAGAAGTTTTGTACCATCCAATTAATGGTATGCATATAAACTGTTTGAAATTATTCCATAACTTCAACAATTATACGCAACAAGAATACAATAAGACTTTAGATAAATTCTTGAATAACCAAGTAGGAAAATACAGTTACGATGATTTATCTATAAATATTCTATATCTTTCTACAATTGACACAGAAAAGTGCAGACTAGATGTATTCAAAGATGTAGTTGGAGATATAAAGAATTTTAAACAAATAGAAGACGTTTCAGCCTATGCGAAATTCGTAGATGGCACGACACAATATCCAGACAAAGATGATTTATCATCTTATTGGGGGCTAAATGGCAAAATTAAATAGACTTTATTTTATCGATGAAGGTGTATTTTCAACAGATAAGTTCTACTCTCTGTTAGAAATTCTATTGGATGACCCAAAAATTGAGCCATATTTTGCTGTTGATCGTGAAATTCAAAACGATATTAATAATTTTTTAAGCATGGGGTTGTATGATGATGCATATAACATACAAACGTATTTATATTTCTTTGCTAATAGAAGGAAACTTGAATACATAACAACGAGCGGATTTTTAGACCTTGAAGACTTCTTGCAAAAGGCTACAAAATACAATGAAGTATATGTACTTACTCAACAAGAAAAAGTATATGATGCATTCAAAGGTTTGAAATCTAAAATGCCAGTCCTAAAAATCTATAGTGTAAGACATAGAAATTTAGTTGAATGGAAAGAAACAGAAAAGACCATCTACAAGGCGTTCTATGTAGAGAATGATAAATATGTAAATGGACTAAATATTGACAAAATAGACTATGTCTATTCGCCAAAATACGGATATTTAAAACTGGAGAAATCAAAGGCAGTATCAGGCGGTGAAGGAACTTGTTATAAAACATATAATGGATTCTTTGTTAAGCTATACAACAAAAACCATCTAAATTATGTCAACTTGAAGAAGTTACAAAAGATGATGGAAATGGATATTTCAAACGATTTCGTGTTGTGGCCACTTGATATTGTATATTACAACAATAATTTTGCTGGCTATGTTATGAAGGAATTAAAAGGTGCCTATAACATAGATGATATGAGAGATTTAGGCTTTAGAGTTGGCGATATGAGCCCACTAGATAGATACAAGATATGTCTACATTTCTTAAAAACAGTGGATTATCTTCATAGAAAAAATATTCTAGTTGGAGATATGAAACCAGATAATATCATGGTAAAACCACCAAGAAGTGTATATATTATTGACTCTGGTAGTTTCCAAATAGAAGATTATTGTTGCCCAGTATGTCACCCATCATATACTGAAAAGGTGTATACTGGAAAGGAACTAAGACAAAACCTAAGGACTATTGAAGACGAATACTTCCCAATCAATAGAATATTGTTTGAGATGTTAATGTTGAAGAGTCCGTTCTATAATAAAGAGAACATAGAGGTTAACGAAGAAGGTAATAGAAAATTCGAATACCCAATGAGCAAAGACAACCTAACAAGTATGCCAATGCACTTAAAATTGTGGTTTGCTATGAGTGATAAGATGAGAGAATATTTCTATTATTACTTCACACAAGGGAAAATTACATACCTATCTGAATGGATAAGGGAACTAGAACTATTTATTAAGCAAAAGGAGGGCTAATTATGGCTGACTACATCGACGATGAAGTAAATTTTGGAGATTGGAGTTCATTAGATATTAACGTATCTAGACGTGTTCCAATTTGTCTTGTTTTGGACAGAAGTGGATCAATGGACGAAAAAGATGGTTCACAACTTACAAAAATCGAAGAACTAAATAAGAACCTAAAAGAATTCTTGGACTATGTTAGAGGAAATGCAAAAGCATCTAGAATTTGTGATATTTGCATCATTTCTTTCGGTGGCGTAGACGAAGTTGATGTTGTATGTGGATATACAAACATTAAGGACTTAAAATACGCTCCACTAAAACCATATGGCAGAACACCAATGGGCGCTGCTGTTATGAAGGCAATGGATCTATTAAAACTAAGAAGAAATTATTATAGATCTAATGACATCGAACACTATAAGCCAATTATGCTTATTATGACTGATGGTCTTCCAACAGATAACTATATGGCTGCAGCTACTGAATTCTCTAGAATGGTACAAGCAAAAGAAGTTAAAGTATTCCCAGTTGGTATTGGTAAGAACTTCAACAAGGAAGTATTGAGAAAATTCTCACCACTTGTTGAGCCAAAAACAATCACATCTGCAGATAACTTCTCAAAGCTATTTAAGCTATTAAGTGCATCATCATCTAATCCAAATGACGATTCACTAGATAAGTGGTTCCAAGACGAAGCTTAATACTATAAATTGTATATATTTGGGAGTAACCTATGCGTTGCTCCCATATTTTTTTGCCCTATTTTGTCTATATAAATTCCCAGATAATATATACTCTATTGAATAATATTTATAAATAAGTTATAATATTTTTGAAAGGAGGGTGGAAAAATGACAGAAGAAGAATTAGCAGAAGAAATGATTAATCAAGCATTAGCTGCTAGAGCGATTGAAGGTTTTGCCTTTACAACTATCGATACTGATGAGTTCGGGATTGGCAAATATGACCTTGAAGCTTTTAAAGAATGCTTGGCTAAGTATGACTTCAAGTTAATCCCAATCGAAGAGTCTCATTTAAGGAACACACCTATTAAGAACAAATATGTTGTCATTGGAAGATAAGATATTTGATATATGAAATTAGGGAGTGCGCAATATATATTGTCGCGCTCTTTTTTTTATTCTTTTTGACCTTTACTTTAGTAGTAAAATTTTATATGATTATTGTGTAAGCAAATGGAGGTACTTATGGCTGACGAAAGAGAAAATGAAAGCATGCTAGCTGATGAAGATATTATTGTCCTACAAGACGAAGACGGAAAAGAAATTGAATTTGTTCAAATTGCAACTTTAGATTATAAAGACGAATGGTATGCATTCCTACAACCAACAGAACTTGGCGATATGGATGAAGATGAAATGTTACTATTCAAAATCGAAGCAGATGAAAACGGAGATGATTTCTTCGTTCCTGTAGAAGACAAGGACGTTACTGAAGCATTATACAACGAATATTTAAAAGAATATGCTTTAGAAAATGAAGAAGAATTCTGCGATGGAGCTTGTTCAATGTGCTCAAAAGCAGATTGCGAAGAAAGAGATAATTAATCACAAATAATCTGAATCATTTGATATGCACCTGTTTAAAATGGGTGCATATTTTTATGCAAAAACGCTAATTTTAGCTTATATGGGCAAGATTTGTTGCAAAAATGACACTTGTATATAATTTTTAGTTGCATAAAAATATTATAATAAAAATATAGTTTAGTACTATGAAACAAAATAATGTATGAGGGGGACAAGATGAAAATTGCGTCTAAAATTAAAAATAGGGTTAGTACCTATTTACTATTATTTGTTTTGATAGCTATATTTTTTGCAAGTTTAATTCTTGTGTTAAATAGCTTTGATAATAATTCATTAGTTTATGCCGAATGGGTGGGGGATGGTTCTGGAACACAAGACGATCCGTATCTAATTGGCACAAAAGCTCAACTTGAGAAATTCCGTGATATTGTTGATGGGCGAAACGGAGAAACACAGCATAATAATATTTGCGGAAAATTGACTGCTAATATTGACTTAGGATGCGACGTTGATAATCAGTGGGTTCCAATTGGAAATTATAATGGATTTTACGGCACTTTTGATGGTCGTGGATTTACTATCAGCGGTTTATATATAAAAAAAGAGGATGTTCTTGATGGTATGTATGGGTTATTTGCACGTACAGAAAATGACGCAGTTATAAAGCGCCTTACTGTAGAGGGAACTATTGATGTTATCGCCGATCGTGATACATACACGGTAGAAGTAAGGGCCGGAGGAATTGTAGCAAAAAACTCAGGACGTATCTTATATTGTACAAATAAAGTTAATATATCATGTGTAGCAACAGGTGATTATTATCGCGCTAGAATATACGTTGGAGGCATTACGGGGGAAAATTACGGTAGTCTTTATACTCGTACTCAAATCAAATACTGCGTAAATGAAGGTAATATTAATGGCTATACATATACTGGCGGTATTGCTGGAGTTAATCGTAGCTTGATATATTTATGCTCTAATAAAGGAACCATTGGAACAACGGATGGAGATGTTGGTGGCATTGCAGGTCAACTATTTGATAGTTATATTGAGAATTGCTATAACATTGGAGATATCAACTATACACCCGGAACGGCTGCAATAAGAGCAGGCGGTTTAGCTGGAGAACTTGGAGATGAAAATTCACAATGTTACTTTGGTAGAATTGTCAATAGTTTTAATTATGGTTCATTAAATAAATTAGGTGAAGGCTCTGAAACACGTGTTGGAGGAATTACAGGTTTTGCTGATGAAAATGCATATATTAATAATGCTGTAATGAAAACTGATGGAAGCATAGAGCCAGTTGGAGTGAAACATATTGCTAATTTAAATGTTTTAAGTACGCATAAATTTGAACTATCTGATTTTAAAACAGTAGCCAATTTTACTGATATTGGTTGGGATTTTGTTGATAAATGGAAAATGGAGAACGATGCGGATTACCCAACTATAATTACTGGATATGACATATATATTGATGGTGCATTAGTTACTGACGAACGTATGTCTGGAGACGGCTGGGAGTATGATGCTGATGAAAATAAGATAACATTGAACAATTATTCTTATGAAGGAACAGGTTATACAATAGATGAAAATTTCGTTCATTTGAATTCGGCAATTTTATACAGTTATTATGAAACCCTTGAGATAAATCTTATTGGAACTAATGAGATTATAAATACACTCGATTCAGAAATTGCGATTTATGCGATTGGCGCTTGTTATTTATTGTATGACGATGTAGGCAATTTTGCGAGCCGAGGTGGGTCACTAAAGTTCACTGGTAATGGCACTTTGATAGCTAAAACCGGCAAAATTACTGCAGAGTACTCAGCAGCTTCTGGTATTTATGCACAAGATAAGATTATCATTAATGGAGGTAATATTACAGCAGTTGGTAACAATCAGGGTATTTTTGGATTTACTTCTGTAACAATTAATGATGGAATTGTTAATGCTGCGGGCAGATTTGGCATTTCAGCTACTAATTACAACCCAATAATAATAGGAGAAAATGCAAAGAGCGTTACTGCAACTGGATCGCAGCGCGCCCTTGGTGGAACTTTAAAAAATTCTATTGCAGGTGTAGGATGGACTGACGAATTAGGAACTGAAGGTGAAAACGGTATTGCTATTAATACAACCGGCGAAAAACATAATGAATATAAGAAAGTAGATTTTGGTGTAAAGTATTTGGTTGAATTTAACAAGAAAGGAGGATCTGGTGGCTCGAATTCAGCAAGGGCGATTTATGGTGCGACTACATCTTCTATTGCGATTCCTTCTAAAGCAGGATATGCATTTAATGGATATTTCGATGCTGAAATAAATGGTAAAAAATATTACGATGCAAATGGTGCTTCAATAGAAGCATGGGATAGATTAGAAGGAGCAACATTGTATGCTCATTGGGAAAAGAAAGCAGAAGTGGTTGCTGTAGATGATAAGATAGAAGCAATTGGTGAAGTTGCGTATACTCCAGAATGCAAGCAAAAAATTGAAGCAGCTAGGGCAGCTTATGAGGCATTAAGCCCGGAGGATAGGCCAGGACTTGATTATTACAATAAATTGATAAAAGCAGAGGAAGACTATGCAGCGTTAGAAGAAGCGCATAATAATCCATCTACGCCAAATCAAGAACAAGATACTACTGCAAATCAAGAAGCTAGTCCAACGCCATCACAACAAGATGAAAATAAAGCGCCACAAAACGAATCACAACCAGAAAAGAAGAATAATTTGGGCTTAATAATAGGCATCATCGTAGGTGTTGTATTAATTGCTGGATTATTACTATGGTTCTTTATCTTTAAGAAAAAGAAAGATGATGATAATGATGATGAACCACAAGGAAGAAATGATACTAAGAAGGAAGTAGTAATTGATGAGCCAAATGAAAATATTGGCGAAAATGCAAAAGCAGCAGCTAAAGCTGAAAATGAATCTGCAAAGGAAGATAAATAATTTCTTAATATCATGACAAAATTATAAAATTTATGGAAAGTTCGGCTTTGCTGAGCTTTCCTTAATTTTTGTTTATGAAGTTATAAATGCATATTTAAAAAATTATATTTATTTTTAGTTGCCAAGTAAAAAAATGCTTTGATATAATCAACCTAGCCAAAATAAGCACTCGTTGTGAGTATGCAGCCGTTGCCCTTTGCCGGGGTGGCCAAATATGTAAAGCAACGGGGAAGAAATAAACAAAAAGGAGAATTTTAAAAATGGCAGTAGTAGAAATGAAGAGCCTATTAGAGGCCGGCGTACATTTTGGACACAAGAAAAGAGATTGGAATCCAAAAATGAAGAAGTACATCTATCCAAAGGAAGATAGATCAGAAATCCACATTATCAACTTAGATATCTCAGTTGAAAAGATTAACGAAGCATACAACTTTGTTAAAGACACAGTTAAGGCTGGAAAGTCTATCCTATTCGTAGGAACAAAGAAGCAAGCTCAAGAAGTTATCAAAGAAGAAGCTGAAAGATGCGGTATGTTCTACATGAACCAAAGATGGTTAGGTGGTACATTAACAAACTTTGAAACAGTTAAGAAGAGAATTGACAGATTAAACAAGATTAATCAACAAGAATTAACAGGTGAATTCAACCTATTACCAAAGAAAGAAGTTGCTTTATTAGTAGCTGAAAGAGATAAGTTAAATCTAAACCTTGGCGGTATTAAGACTATGACATCACTTCCAGGCGCTTTATTCGTAGTAGATCTAGGAAAAGAAGCTAACGCAATTAAGGAAGCTAAGAAGTTAGGTATCCCAGTTGTTGGTTTAGTTGATACAAACTGTGATCCAGATTTAGTAGATTACGTTATCCCAGGTAACGATGATGCTATTAGAGCTGTTAAGTTAATTTCTAGCATTATTGCAGATGCAGTTATTGAAGCAAAAGAAGGCGAATCATTTGTTGCAGCTAAGGAAGAAGCTCCAGCTGAAACAACAGAAGTTAAAGACTAATTAGGAGATTATTATGAATTTCACAAATAAAGACATTTTTGATTTACGTGCTAGAACAGGCGTAGGCGTTATGGATTGTAAGAAGGCTTTATTAGAAGCTGACGGAGATATGGACAAGGCTGTAGAACTTTTAAGAGAAAAAGGAAAGGCTACAAGCGAAAAGAGAGCTGGAAAGATCGCTTCTCAAGGTATCGTATCTACATATATCAATGGAAACGTTGGTGTTATCGTTGAAGTTAACTGCGAATCAGACTTCGTAGCTAGAGGCGAACAATACAAGGCATATGTTGATCAAGTTGCTAAGTACATCGCTGAAAATGAAGTTAAAGATGTTGAATCAGTTGTTAGCGCTTTATCTGAATTAACAAGTGAAGTTGTTGCTAAGATCGGTGAAAAGATTTCTATCAGAAGATTTGAAAAGTATGTTGCTAATGGCACACAATTATCTTCATACATCCACATGGGTGGTGCAATCGGCGTTTTAGTTGAAACAGAAAATGCTTCTGATGAAGTAGCTCATGATGTTGCATTACAAATCGCTGCAGCAGCTCCAAGATATATCGTTCCAGAAGAAGTTCCAGCTGATGAAGTTAACCACGAAAAGGAAATCTTATTAGCTCAAGCTATGAATGATCCAAAGAACGCTTCTAAGCCAAAGGAAATCCTTGAAAAGATGATTTCTGGTAAGATTGGTAAGTTCTACAAAGAAGTTTGTCTTGTTGAACAACCATTCGTTAAGGATCAAGGCATCGCTGTTAAGGATATTCTAAAGGGCGCTAAGATTGTTAAGTTTACTCGTTTAGTAATGGGTGAAGGCCTAGAAAAGAAAGAAGAAAACTTACAAGATGAAGTAGCAGCTCAAATAGCAGCAGCAAAGAAGAATTAATGAAAGTCGGGAAACCTTCGGGTTTCCCCCTTTTTTATATTTATGGTATACTAAATATTAGAAAACTTGAGGAGTAATTTTTATATGGCATACAAGAGAGCACTTATTAAAATCAGTGGAGAAGCATTATCAGGAGATAAAGGATTCGGTTTAGACGATGTAACAATCAAGGCCGTTGTAGATCAAATTAAAAAGGTTAGAGACGAAGGTATTGATGTAGGTCTAGTTATCGGAGGAGGAAACTTCTGGAGAGGTAAGCAACACGATTCTACTATGGATAGATCTGCTGCAGACCACATGGGAATGTTAGCCACAATTATGAACGCTATTGCTATGCAAGATGCTCTAGAAGCAGCAGGTATTTCTGCAAGAGTACAAACAGCTTTAACAATTACTAGAATTGCTGAGCCATATATTTTAAGAAAAGCCTTAAGACATTTCGAAAAAGGTAGAGTCGTAATATTCGCAGCAGGTACTGGAAATCCATTCTTCAGCACAGACACAGCTGCGTCATTAAGAGCCGCTGAAATCCATGCAGACGTTTTACTATTAGCAAAGAACATCGATGGTGTTTATGATTCAGATCCAAAGAAGAATCCAAACGCTAAGAAGTATGATGATATTACTTATAAAGATGTTATTGCTCAAGGACTACAAGCAATGGACACTACAGCTATTACATTATGCATGGATAATAATATTCCAATCGTAGCTTTTGGCCTAAAGGAAAAGGACAGTATTTTAAGGGCAGCTAAAGGTGAAAAGATAGGAACGTTAATTCATAATTAATAATATTTAAAAATTCTAAAATTTATACTATCAAATTATATTATTTTTAAGCGGGGCAAATTATAATACTTGAAAATTGATAGGAAGTGCAATGAAAAAGGTTGTATTTTCATTACTAATTGTAATGGTTTTATTTTTGTCTATATCGTTATTAGTCGCTTGCGGAGATGATTCGGGAGAGAAGGTTGACGTTAACGTCAAATTCATGGTTGGCGAAAACGTTGTTCAAGAAGCTACATATAAAACTGGCGATTATATCAATGATCCACAAATATACGAATATTTAAATTATACAATTTCTCATTGGACTGTTAATGGCAAAAAGAAGAATGCCATATTCCCATATCAAGTTGGAACTACAGATCTTGTGTTTTATGCTTATGCTACACGTTGGATAAGCGTTTCTTTCTATGTTGATGGCGTGAACTATGAAACATGGGATTATGAATCAGATGAATTAGTTTATACTCCAGATGTTTCTCCATCTAAAGATGGATGCATTTTCAGATACTGGGCTTTAGATAATAAAATTGTTACATTCCCATACGATTTAGCCGATTTAGATTCAGATACTGCATCTATAAGATTTGATGCCGTATTTGAAATGCAAAGCGAAGTTGAATTTATTGTAGATGGTGAAGTAGTTAATTCTTATAAATACGGAGAAGGAGATAAATTACAATTAGCTCCAACGCCAGAAAAAGACGGATATACATTCATCTATTGGCAAGACGAAGAAGGAAATAGAGCACAAGCTGGTCAAGTTGTAGATAAGGACATGACATTTACTGCTGTGTTTGAAGATAAATTATATACAATCAATTATTACGTTGGTAATTCATCATCTCCATACAAGACGTTATATTCATCAGGTAAGGTATTAGAATTAGAATATACAGGCTCTGGTGACTTCTACGGATGGTATACAACATCAGCTTTCAAGACAAAATATAACTTCAATAAGAATGTTACAAAGAGTGTTAATATTTATGGTAAGGTTGTAAGTAGCAATTATTCAATTCTACAAAATTTAAACAATACTCAAATTAGTATTGATACAACTGATTTTAAATCAACATACAAATTCAACGCTACATATCCTACAAGTGTATCTTTGAATGTATCTAATGCAACAGTTTCTTTTGTTTATAGATTCACAACTACAAACAATAAAGAAGTTATGATTTCATACGATATGTTCAACGGAACAATCAACGGTGCATATGGTAATGATGAAGCAAAAATATCAATTATTGTACCTAAGTACAATTATTACGAATTATCTTATACATCTTATACATATCAAGAATTGGTTTATGGTGCATATTATAACGAATATTTAAAGGAATTAGGATTATACCTTGCAAAGACTGTTGGCTCATATGTTCAAAATTATTATGATAATTACACTGGTGGAACAATTGTAACTGGTGGCGTTGCCGATCCAGATAAGAGCTATGTTGTTAAAGTAACTTCCACAAATAAGAATATAAATGTGGTTGCTCAAGATGAATTCTATTCAATTAAGATTCAAAATTCTGATGGCGATTACATCTATTATGCAAAGAATGCAAATACAGCATCTATTTCAAACTTAGAAAGTGGAATTTATAAGGTAATTGTGACTTACGAAAATAATTACACGACATATAAGCTAAGACAAATCCTTACTTATTCAATTCAAGTATCTTAATTATTACGCGCTATTTATATTATTATAATTTTAAATATTGTAAAACTTAGGTTTGTTTGTTATACTATTTTTAGCAAATAACTAAGGAGATTTATTATGCTAGATAGTATAGAAGTTTTAGAAGTGTTTGATACTCTAGATGAAAAAACAAACAAGAGTATTGAAGCATTAATTCACGAATTTAATGAAATGAAAGCTGGACGTGCAAATCCACATATTCTAGATAAGATTATGGTTGATTATTATGGAACTCCAACTCCAATTAAGCAAATTGGTAATGTTACTGTTCCAGAAGCAAGAATGCTTATGATCGCAGTTTGGGATCAAAGTGCCCTAAAGAGCGTAGAAAAGGCAATCCTTGCTGCTAACATCGGTATTACACCAACAAACGATGGTAAGAACATTAGATTAGTATTCCCAGAATTAACAGCTGAAAGAAGAAAGGAACTTGCAAAGCAAGTTAAGGCTGCTGCTGAAAACATCAAAGTTCAAATCAGAAACGCAAGACGTGATGCTAACGATGCTTTAAAGAAATTAAACAAGGATAAATTGATTTCTGAAGACGAACAATCAACACTTGAAAAGGATGTAGATAAGAACATCGCTCAAGCAATTGAAAAAGTTGATAAGATGACAAAGGAAAAAGAAGACGAAATAATGAGCGTATAAGCTTGTTTCATTTAATATAGAAATTCGGGCAAGCTGGCGCACGAGCGCTCAGCTTGTCGTCACTTTATAAGGGATTATGGAAGAGATAAAGATACCAAAACATATAGCATTTATTATGGACGGCAACGGAAGATGGGCTAAAAAGAGACTACTTCCTAGAAAAGCTGGACATAAAGCTGGAGTTGAAGCATTAAAGAAAGTTGTTATGGCATGCCAAGATAAGGGCGTACAAATGTGTACTTTCTATGCTTTTTCTACTGAGAATTGGAAAAGACCTCAAGAAGAAATAGATGCTATATTTAAATTAGTTGAACAATTTGCTGAAACTGAATTAAAAAAATATGTTGATAGAAATTGTAGAGTTATGTTTATGGGAGATTTATCTTTACTTCCAAAATCTACACAAGATGCTTTAAATAAGATTAGAGAAAGCGGCAAGAACAACACAGGCATGATAGTAAACATTGCATTAAATTACGGTGGAAGACAAGAAATTGTAAATGCCGTTAATTATATATTGCAATCTGGAATCTCTAAAATCGATGAGCAAATGTTGTCTGATTGTATTTATACAAGCGGGCTTCCAGATCCAGATATCATCGTTAGAACATCTGGAGAAGAGAGAATTTCAAACTTTATGTTATGGCAATTAGCTTATTCAGAATTATTATTCATGGATACTCTATGGCCAGACATGGATGAAAAATCTATAGATTATATAATTAGTGAGTATTCAAAGCGTAATCGTCGTTTTGGAGATTTGAGGTAATATGTTAAAGAGAATCTTAACAGCTTTAGTTATGATAGTTGTTGTATTTGGCTTTATCTTAGGATTAAGACAAATTCATCCAGCTATATTAGCCGGATTTATTGCTGTAGTTACAATTGCCGGTGCATATGAAATGTGCGATGCATTAGCTAAAGCAGAATATAAGATTATGAAATGGATTAATCTTTGTGCTGCTGTAGTTATAACAGTATTAACTTATTTCTTTGGCTATTTAGCATTAGCATTATCTATAACAGCATTTGTTCTAATTGAACTTGCTGTATTTACATTTGATCATAAATACGAATTAAAAGATGTATTTGCATCAATATTTATATTGTTCTATCCAATTCTACCAATGTCATTATTTATAATAATGAACAATTTGGAGATTGGTTTATATGCAATTTTGCTTACAATCTTTATCCCAGTATTTACAGATACAATGGCATACTTTAGTGGAATGCTTATTGGAGGCAAGAAGCTATGTCCAGAGATTAGCCCTAAAAAGACTATTGCAGGCGGAATCGGTGGTATTGTTGGAGCTATTATTGGTGCGCTATTAATCTTCGTACTATTTGACGTTACAAATGTATTTGCTTCATTTAAGTATGTAGAAGAATTTGCATTAACTGATGCATATTGGAAATCAGCATTAATCTATATTGCTTTAGGTGTTATTGCTGGTCCTATTTGTGAAATTGGTGATTTAATCGCATCTTGGATTAAAAGAAAAGCAGGAATTAAAGACTATGGTTCTATATTCCCAGGACATGGCGGATTTATGGATAGATTAGATAGTGTTATCGTTAGTATTCCTATCGTTCTATGCTTCGCTGAAATAATAACAAGGATTTAGTATGAAAAGAGTAGTTATATTAGGTTCAACAGGATCAATTGGTACACAAACTCTAGATGTTATTCGTCAATACAAAGATGAGTTTGAAGTAGTTGGCTTGGCATGTAATTCAAATATTTTATTACTACAAAAACAAATTCAAGAATTCAAACCAAAATATGTAGCTGTTTCTGATGAAAAAGCAGCTCAACGTTTACCAAAGGGAGATTTCACACTATTTGATGGAGATTTAGCTATTACATCTCTATGTACTGTAGAGTGCGATATCTTATTAAATGCGCTAGTTGGTATTGAGGGATTATCTCCAACAATTACAGCTCTAAAATTTGGTACAACAATAGCACTTGCTAATAAAGAAACTTTAGTTACAGGCGGAGATATTGTTATGAAACTTGCAAAAGATAACAATATAGATATTCTTCCTGTAGATTCAGAACATTCTGCTATTTGGCAATGTTTAGATTTTAATAAAGACAAAAAGATAGACAAAATCCTTTTAACTGCTTCAGGTGGTGCATTTAGAGGAAAAACAAAGGACGAAATTAAGAATCTTAGAGCTCAAGATGCGCTAAAGCATCCTACTTGGAATATGGGAAATAAGGTTACAATAGATAGCGCAACTTTAATGAATAAAGGTCTTGAAGTTATTGAAGCTATGCATTTATTCAATATGAGCCCAAAGGACATCGAAATTATAGTGCACAAGGAAAGTATTGTTCATAGTATGATTCAATACAAGGATGGCTCTATAATTGGCCAGCTTTCACATCCAGATATGAAGCTTCCAATACAAGTAGCTTTAAATTATCCAAAAAGAGGGGAACATCTATTTACGCCACTATCTTTTAAAGATTTAACTTTGCATTTTGAAGAAGTGGATTTAGATACATTCCCATGTTTAAAGATTGCGTTAGATGTCGCAAATAAGCGTGGTCTTCAACCAACAATTATGAATGCAGCAAATGAAGAATTAGTTCAACTATATCTTCAAGACAAGATAGGATTCTATGATATTTCTAATTACATACAAAAGGCTCTAGATAAATTCTCTGGAGAAGATAAGCTAAGCTTATTTAATATTCAAAGAGTCGATTGGGATGTAAGGGAGTTTATTAAAAAGAGTATATGACATTCTTGCTATCAGTAACATTTGTAGAGGTCTTAAAATGGATTGGCTATGTTTTAGTCGCTCTACTATGTTTGATGGTTATGATAATGATTCACGAAACAGGTCACTATCTAGTTGGAAAGGCATTTCATTTTACAATACTTGAATATTCAATAGGTTTTGGCCCTAAGATTTTCCAAAAGGTTAACGAAAAAACAGGAGAGAAGTTTACTCTTCGTTGGATTCCACTTGGTGGATATTGTCAATTTAAAGACGAAGATGAAGAAGCAACAGATCCTGGTTCATTTAATGCAAAGCCAGTTTGGCAAAGAATATTAGTACTATTTGCTGGCGCTTTTATGAACTTTATTTCTGCAATTGTCTTCGTTATCATATTTTTATGTGCATTTGGAGATTTTGTTCCAAAGGTTTATAAAACATATGATTTTGTGGATCCTCAATATACTCAACAATTAGAAGTTGGGGATGTCATCTACAAAGTAGATGGTAAAAACACATATTCGCTAGCAGATCCAAATAAATTAAAGTATTTATTATCTGGAAAAGAAGATGTTGTATTAACAGTAGATAGAAATGGCGAGATTATGGATATCAATGTCCATATCGCTGAATATCAAGGACAAATCACTACTGATACTGGTGAGGTTATAGATATACATGGAACTGGTATTGGTATGAGTGCATCATATCTTCAACAAAAGGTATCATTCTTTAAAGCAATACCAAGAGCCTTCCAATTTGCATATGAGGAAGTCGCCTTTATCTTTAGAACATTTGGATCAATATTTAGGGGAGCTGCAAAAGTTTCCGAAAATATGGGTGGTACGGTTACGGCTATAACAGTTTTGTCTCAACTTGCTCAAAATGGATTCCAAGCAGTATTTTATGGGCTTTGTGTATTATCTGTATCAATAGGTGTGATGAATTTGTTACCTTTCCCAGCATTGGATGGATGCAGAATTGTATTTTGTATAGTAGAATGGATAAGAAGAAAGCCAAATAATAGAAAAATAGAAGCAATAATAAATTTTGCTGGATTAATTGTATTAATCTTGCTCGCGATAACTTTAGATTTATTGCATTTTCTGGGGTAGATATGAGTATTAAAAAAGTAAAAGTTGGAAATCTAACAATTGGGGATAAGGATATCATTGTTCAATCAATGACTAATACTAAAACATCAGATGTTGATGCTACAATTGCACAAATTCTTTCTTTAGAAAAGTGTGGTTGTGAATTAGTTAGATGTACTGTTCCAACAAAAGATGATGCATATGCATTAAAAGAAATTGTTAAAGCAGTTCATATTCCAGTTGTTGCAGATATTCATTTTTCATCTGAACTTGCAATACTTGCAGCAGATAATGGTGCAGCAAAAATTAGAATCAACCCAGGAAATATTGGATCTTTAGATAAAGTGAAATATTTGGCTCAATATCTAAAAGAAAGACAAATCCCTATACGTATTGGCGTAAATGGTGGTTCTTTAGATAAAAAATATAAGCATTTGAATCAAGTAGACGGCATGGTTGAAAGTGTTTTAGAACACGTTCATCTTTTAGAAGATAACAATTTGATGACATAGTCATCTCTTGTAAATCTTCAAATGTATTTAACATGATAAAAGCATAT
>JAEEGH010002106.1_pt1 | contig 54737 bp, 44 predicted proteins | sample 9134181 | NCBI WGS metagenome assembly JAEEGH01 (sample SAMN16246544, study PRJNA631951) | gut metagenome | biome: gut microbiome; feature: rumen; material: DP-attached | host: Bos | place: Iran: Karaj | collected 2018-10 | reverse complement strand
GGTTCACGGAAGTGCCGGTGAGGTTGATGCACATCAGGTGGATGAGGATCAGGGAGAGACCGATCGCGAGACCGGCCGGCTTGCCGGCGCCGAATTTGGCGTCGGTCGTGCCGAGGACCACGAGGACGAAGAGGAAGGTGGCGATCACCTCGACGAGGAACGCACCGCCGACACCGCCGGCATTGGCAACACCGTTGGAGCCGAGGCCGCCCGTCAGGTCGGGAGCCGCGACCACTTTCGTGAGCAGCAGGAGCACCGCACCGGCGAGGATACCGCCGATGACCTGTCCTACCCAGTAGCCGCAGGCGTCCTTCCAGGACATGCGGCCGGAAAGGGCGACACCGAGGGTGATGGCCGGATTGATGTGGCAGCCGCTGATTTCGCCGATGGTGTAAGCCATGGCGACCACGGCGAGACCGAAGGCGATGGCGGTTCCCACCACGCCCGCAGGTGTTCCGCAGCCGAGGAACATCGCCGTTCCGCAGCCCAGGAATGTGAGCACGAACGTGCCTACGCATTCAGCAATGTACTTCTTCATACTCAATCTGTTTTGGTTTATTGTCTCAAAGATATACATTTTTGCGAACAATGAAAAAAGATTTGCTATTTTTGCCTTCAGCGGAACAGGCCGCTGTGAATTGTGTATGGAGACTCTTGTGCGGCGCCTCGGGCGCATCCTTTCCCTGAAGAAATCAGATGAATCTCCCGTCCCGCCGCATCGGGCGTCGCGGATGGGCCGGCTGGAACAGACGCTGTCCGTGTGGGTGGAAGAAAAGGGCTGGCGGATCCCCGTGAGGACCGTCAGTGAAGCGGCGCAGCGGCTGGGCACGGACACCGGCACCCTGTATGCCTACTTCCAGGAACGCATGGGAATGGATTTCCGGACCTGGCGCACCCGGCTCCGGCTGGAGGATGCGAAGCGGATGCTCGCGGAGAACCCGCTGCTGTCCCCGGCCGAGGCCGCCCGCCTCTGCGGTTTCTCGAACCGGTCCAACTTCTCCCGGCAGTTCCTCGCCTACACGGGGAAGACGCCGGCGGAATGGCAAAAACACATCATTTCGGGTGAAGGCGGGGTCTGAGTCGAGAAATCTTGCTATCTTTGTAAGTTAAACGAGAATAGATATGTTTGAGAACCTGAGCGAGAGACTGGAACGGTCTTTCAAGATACTGAAGGGTGAAGGGAAGATCACCGAGATCAACGTGGCGGAAACCGTCAAGGACATCCGCAAGGCCCTGCTGGACGCCGACGTGAGTTACAAGGTGGCCAAGGACTTCTGCAACCGCGTGAAGGACAAGGCCATCGGTGCGAACGTCCTTACGGCGGTGAAGCCGCAGCAGATGATGATCAAGATCATGCACGACGAACTCGCCGAGTTCATGGGTTCGGAGGCGCAGGACATCAACGTGAAGGGGAATCCCGCCGTGGTGCTGGTGGCCGGCCTGAACGGTTCCGGTAAGACCACCTTCTCCGGCAAACTCGCCCTGCACATCAAGTCCAAGCGGGGGATGAAGGTCCTCCTCGCCGCGTGCGACACCTTCCGTCCCGCCGCCATCGAGCAGTTGAAGGTCCTGGGCGAAAGCATCAACGTACCCGTCTATACCGAGGACGGTGAGAAGGATCCGATCCGAATCGCGAAGGCGGCCATCACCAAGGCGAAGGCCGAAGGCTACAGCGTGGTGATCGTGGATACCGCCGGCCGCCTCGCCGTGGACCAGCAGTTGATGGACGAGATTTCGGCCCTGCACGAGGCCGTGAAGCCCACGGAGACCCTGTTCGTGGTGGATGCGATGACCGGCCAGGACGCCGTGGAGACCGCGAAGGCCTTCAACGACCGCCTCGACTTCGACGGCGTGGTCCTCACCAAGATGGACGGTGACACCCGCGGCGGTGCCGCCCTCTCCATCAAGGCTGTCGTCGGCAAGCCCATCAAGTTCGTCTCCTCCGGCGAGAAGATGGAGGCCCTGGATGTCTTCCACCCGGCCCGTATCGCCGACCGGATCCTGGGCATGGGAGATGTCGTCTCCCTCGTGGAGAAGGCGCAGGAGCAGTTCGACGAGAAGCAGGCGCGCGAACTCAAGAAAAAACTCGCCAGGGACCAGTTCACCCTCTGGGACTTCTACCAGCAGATCCAGCAGGTCAAGAAGATGGGTAACATCAAGGACCTCGCCGGGATGATCCCCGGCATGGGCAAGGCCCTCAAGGACGTGGACATCGACAATGACAAGGCCTTCAAGGCTACCGAAGCGATCATCCTGTCGATGACGCAGAAGGAGCGCGAGCACCCCGAGATCATCAACGGTTCCCGCCGGAAACGCATCGCCGACGGTTCCGGCACCTCCCTTCCGGAGGTGAACCGCCTGCTGAAGCAGTTCGAGGGCACCCGGAAGGTCATGAAGGGCGCGATGACGGGGAACCTGATGCAGCGGATGGGCGCCATGGGCGGCATGCGGAGACACTAATCACGACGCGATATGAAAAAATGGTTTTTACCGCTGATGGCCGCTGCGCTGCTCCTGTCGGGCTGCGGCATCCTGAATTCTGAAACGCGCGAGGAGCGTGCTGCGCGTGAGGCCCGAGAGGCCCGGATGGTCAACGACAACCTCAAGGCGGGCGATTTCCGGATCGACATCGACCGGATGTATCCGCTCCGGGGTGGTTCCAAGCATGTGTCGAACTACTCCCTTTCGCTCAAGGACGGCGTCCTGAATTCCCATCTCCCGTACATCGGCCAGGCCTGGCGCGTCCCTTACGGCGGCGGCCATGCCCTGAACTTCTCGGCCGAAATCGGCGGCTACGATGTCGTCCGGACCCGGAATGAGGGATACGAGGTCCGGATCTACGTCAAGACGGACGAGGACCAGCATGTGTACACCCTGACCGTCTTCGACAACGGACGCGCTTCCCTGGATGTCCAGTCCCAGAACCGGGAGCGCATCTCTTTCTCCGGAATCATGGATTTCTATCCGCCGGAGGAATAGAGGGGGCGGTGCTGTTCGCGGCGCCATTCCTTCATCCTGGATTCATACAGGTCCCATTCCCGGGTGGGAAGGGCCCATTCGATGAAGCGGTCGCAGAGATAGGCGGCCGCTTGTTTTGTGGGATGGACCATGTCCTCCGCCCACCAGCGGTAGTCGCGGAGTTCGTCCATCATGATTTCGTAGGCGGGAAAGTAGGGGAGACCTTCCGTAGCGAGCAGCAAAGTGCCCTTGGACAGTTGGTTGCCGTGCGCGCCATCGGCCAGGTGGCGGACCGGGCTGACGGTGAAGATGAACTGCTTGCCGGGGTGGCGCTGTACAAGTCCCTGCAGGATGGCGGACGTCTGCGCGACGCCCAGCCGGTAGCGGCTGAATTCCGCGGCAGGCCGCTTGAGGCAGTTCGCGACGGTTTCGCCGGTCCCGTCGTGCCGGAACGCCCAGGCGGTTCCCAGGGTGACGATGACACGGTTGCAGTCTTTCCAGCAGGCCGATGCTTCCTTCAGCGCCTGGTTGGCATTCTCCAGGAAAGCCTCGGGCGTTTCGCGTGCGAAGGAGGTGTGGTGGGAGAAGGAGCAGAACATCCCTGCTCCAGCCCCCATCTCGACGACATCGTCCATCGTGAAAGGCATGCCGCTCCCGAGCCGCGCGACGGCATTCCCGATGGAAACGGGATTGTAGAGGGCCCCGAAAGGATTGCAGAGGACCTGGAACCCCGCCGCGGACAGCCGCCCGCCGATCTCGTCGGCAAAGCAACTGCCCAGCACGGCGATCCGGTCGCTGTAGGAAATGGACACCGGCGCCGGGTCCAACGTCACGGGAGTCTGGAGTTTCATGAAAGCAAAAATACATATTTTTTGCGTATCTTTGCGTGTTAAACCGATGATTATGACACTCCGGAATTACCTGCTTGCCGCCTGCGCGCTGCTCGCGCTTTCCTGCGGCCGTACCCTCAAGGACGGCGATTACACGCTGACACTCCTTTCCACCAACGATGTCCATGGCACATGGTTCGACTCCACCTATGTGGATGCGCGGACCCGCCCGGCGCTGACGGCGGTGAAATACTATGTGGACAGTGTCCGGACGGCTAACGGGGCGGAGAATGTCCTGCTCATCGATGCGGGCGACTGCCTGCAGGGCGACAATGCGCCGTATTACTTCAATTATGTCGATACGGAGACGCCGCACCTGTTCCCGCGGCTGATGGCGTACATGGGCTATGATGCGGTGGCCGTGGGCAACCACGACATCGAGACGGGACATGCGGTGTATGACCGCGTGGCGGCGGACCTCAAAAAGAACGGGGTCGATTTCCTGGCGGCGAATGCCATCCGCAACGACAACGGGAAGCCGTACTTCACGCCTTACAAGATCGTGAAGAGAGCCGGTCTGAAAGTGGCCATCCTGGGTTACACGAACGCGAACATGAAGGCCTGGCTCACGGAGGAACTCTGGAGCGGGATGCACTTCGTGCCCATCGTGGATGTCATCCAGGCCGACGTGGACCGGATCCATGCGAAGGAGCATCCGGACGTGCTGGTCGTGGTGATGCATTCGGGTACGGGCGCGGGCGACGGCAGCCAGTTGGAGTCCGAGGGGCTGGACGTCTTCCAGATGGTGAAGGGCGTGGACTTCGTCCTCGCAAGTCACGACCATCGGCCGTATGTGGACGCCGATGAGGACAACGCTTTCCTCAATGCCGGCAGCCACAGCCGCAATGTCGCCGAGGGCAAACTGCACCTGACGGTCAAGGACCACAAGGTCGTGAACCGTACCTATTCGTCGAAAACCATCCCGGTCAGGGCCGAGAAGGCCGATGCCGCCATGCGGGCGCATTTCCAGAAAGACTACGAGGCCGTCAAGGCCTTCACCCTCCGGGAGGTGGGCATCCTGAACACGGACCTCTGGACCCGCGACGCCTACCGGGGGATGTGCGACTACCTGAACCTGATCCATACGCTCAGCCTGGGCTGCAAGCCGGCGGAAATCTCCTTCGCCGCGCCGCTCACCTTCAACGGCCACGTGAACGCCGGCATCGTCCGGTACAACGACCTGTTCACCATCTATCCGTTTGAGAACCAACTGTTTGTCGTGAAGATGACCGGCGAGGAGATCCGGAACTACCTGGAGCATTCCTACGACCAGTGGATCAATACCATCGCGAAGCCCGACGAGACGCTCCTCAAGATTGAATCCCGGGAAGACGCCCGCACCCAGCAGCAGCGCTGGTCCTTCGTGAACCGTTCCTACAACTTCGATTCCGCCGCCGGCATCAACTATACGGTGGACGTGACGAAGCCCTTCGGCGAGCGCGTCGCCATCGCTTCGATGGCCGACGGTTCCGCCTTCGACCTCCGGAAAGAATACAACGTCGCGATGACCTCCTACCGCGCTTCCGGCGGCGGCAACCTGATGAAGGAAACCGGCATCGACACGGACCGTATCGACGACCGCGTGACCGGCCGCTACCCGGAAATCCGGAATATCCTCTACGATTACCTGATGGAGAACGGGTCCATCGACCCGGAAGTCATTGGTAACCAGTCGGTCATCGGCCATTGGGAATTTGTCCCGGAGAAACTGGTGAAACCGGCGATGGACCGTGACATGGACCGGCTGTTCAAGCGATGACTTTCCGGCGCCTGCTCCTCCTGGCGGCGGTCCTCGGCCTCGCCCTTTCCTGTTCGAAATCCGTCGAACCGGGCCTGTACACCGTACAGGGCGGGTTCGTACGCGTCTATCTGGACTCGCTGGGCAATACGAAAGCCCTGATGTACCGGGATACGAGCGCGCTGTGGGCCGATACGGTCAGCATCGACCTCAAGGAGCAGAAACCGGTGCTGAAACTATACGAGGCGCCCGAATTCCACCGTTTCCCGGCGAACGAACTGTACCGGAATCCGATGTATCGGGTGCGGGAGACGAAGGATGTCATCTATGGCCGCGTGGTCCGGAACCTGGCCGAGGACGGGGAAAGGATGGACTTAACGATGGACCTGTATGTGCCCGAGGACGGGGGACAGGTCGCGCGTCCGCTGCTCGTGGCCTTCCATGAGGGCGCCTTCCTGGACGGAGACAAGCGCGACACGTCCCTGGTTGAATGGTGCCGTTATTTCGCCTCCCTGGGTTATGTGGCCGCTTCCGTCGATTACCGGCAGGGATACCGCCGGAACGTCCGGAGCACGGACGACGCCATCTTCAAGGCCCTCAAGGATGCCAATGCGGCCGTCCGCTTCCTCCTGAAACGGGATTCCCTCCTCATCCATTCCGAACGCATCTTTGCGGCCGGGGCCGATGCCGGGGCCGTCACGGCCCTCAACCTGGCCTACATGCGGGAGGAGAACATGCCGGAAATCATCCAGGAAGAGGAAGATACGACCATCGTCATCCGCCAGGCCCTGCTCCGGGGCTTCGATATCCGGGCCGCGGCGAACCTTTGGGGGGCCATCCCCGACACGGCCATCCTGCACAACGCCAAGATCCCCGTCATCTCCTTCCAGAGCCGGGAGGACCCGGTCGTCCCGTATGGGGCGGGCCATCCTTTCGAGCAAGACGGCAAGGAGCCGGAAGACGGCTTCGACGTTCTCCGTTCCATCTTCGAGTCCATCGTGTCCATCTTCATCCCCGAAGTCGAGCGGCATCCCTTCCGGGAAGTGTACGGCGCAGGTGTCATCCACCGCATCCTGAAGGCATACGGCGTTCCGTCCGAACTGCATACATACAATGGGGAACGGCACAACCTTTTCCTGGGCGAAGACGGCCGGATCGACTATCCCACCTATGACGAAATCAAGGAGCAGACAGCCTCCTTCTTCGCTTCCAGGATGGTCGTCGCCCCCGTCTCTCTGCATCAGGACCCCGAGGACCCGCAACTGTTCGTCATCGACAATACCGAGGTCGAAACCTGCCTCTGGGATATCCAGGGCGGGGTCCTGCTGGGCAAAGGCGACGATGCCGCCCGCGTCCTCTTCTTCCCGGACGCCCCCGTCCACTCCGTCTCCGTGAGCGGCATGTATATCTCAGGGTTGACGTTCTTCGAGACGGTGGAACTATAAGGCCAAGTCGGGATATTTGAGTTTGGGCATGAGGGGTGTTTCCCAATCGGATTCTTCAAATGGTTTTATTATATTTGCAATTTGAATAACCACAACAAGTTACGATGAAGCCCCATCTCCTCATTGGGAACCACCCTTTGTTGGACAGTATCCGTGCAGCGGAAAGAATGCCGGGATGGCCGGAAAGGATCGATCCTTCCGTCCGGCATTGTATCGTGGCTTTTCAAAAAGACGGTGAGGACGGATTCGCGCAGGATTCTGAGGCGTTCATCCGGTTGAAGGCTCTGGCAGGAAACAGGGAAGACTCCGTGCTTCTGGAGATACTGGTCCATGATCCTGTCTCCATCTCTCTTTTCGAGAGCAGCGACCTCCCGGGTGTCGAGTGTATGCCCTTCACGCTGGAGAGCCAGTGGGCGAAGATTCTGTTCGGGCCGGGAGGGACTGTCCATCTGGATGGTGACGGAATCTCCTACGCGGACGACCGGAAGGTGCATCTCGTCTTGTTCGGGATGACACAAGCGGCGGAAGCCCTGGCCGTGGAGACGCTGAAGACCGCCCATTTCCCGAACTACCTCCGCGACCATTCCCTCCGCACCCGGATAACCTGGATCAGTCCGGCCGCACCGGCCTTCGGTGCACGGTTCACAAACAGGTATAAGTCGTTGATGGACGCATCCTATTACCGATTCGTCGACCTCGAGAAGGAGGAAATCCGGCTTCACAGCCCTGACCACGACGGCCGCCTGGAGGACTTTGTCGATGTGGAATGGGAGTTCGTCCGGGCGACTGGGCTGGAGGAGATGGTTCGCATGAAGTTGAAGCAGTGGACGGATACCGCCTCCGGATGGAGGACTGTGGTCGCCTTCGCTCTGCCCGAGGACGGCAGGAATATCGAATACTGTCAGTTCCTGCGGAACGACTTGGGTGATGCCCCGGTTCTGGTTCATGTCAGCAACGATGCCCTAGTCAACGCTGCAGGTCTTCAGGTGATTCCTTTCGGTATGCCCTGGGGCTGCATCCGGAACACCCTTCTGGAACGGAGGATCGGCATGGCTGTCAACGCGGTCTATACCCTGACCGCCCGGGACGGAAACATCCCTGTCGAACTGGACATGGAGGAGGCGGAACGGCTCTGGACTGCGCTGCCCGGACGTTTCCGGCGCGCCAGCCTGGACAACGGCAGGAGCCTGGGAAGCAAGATGCGCTCCATCGGCCTGCAGGAAGAGGACTGGAAGGTCCTGTACGGAATCGACGCGGAGAGTGCCGAGCGTCTCGCGGAGGTGGAACATAACCGCTGGTCCGTAGCGACGCTCCTCTCCGGGATGCGCCCGACGACGGCACAGGAGCAGGCCGCCGTGGAAAAGGACATCTCGCTGAAACGCACGCTCAAGGCCCAAGGCATCCATTATGACCTAAGGGCCTATTCAGACCTTAGGGTGGACGACATGGGCAATGACGCCCGCCTGTATGACAGGGCCATGACGGAATGCCTGCCCCTGATCGCTCACGCTGCCACCGTAGGGGAGGACGGGACGGATGCTTGAATACCTGTACAAGGGCCGCCGCATCTCCGGGGAGAGGGTCATCATCGGCCAAGGCGATGACGCGGAGATCCGCCTTCCCAACCGAGGCCCCTTCGAGGACGGCCGACTCGCTGTCATCCGTGAGGTTGGCGGTCATCCCTGCCTGATCCGGATTGATGCCGACGCCTCTATCCAGGTGGACGGTGAGCAGGTCAAGGGATTCCTTCCCCTCAAGGAGGGGGCCGTGGTCTCGATAGACGGAGAGGATATCCACTGCATCCGGGCGCAAGCCGGCACGGAGAACGCGCTCATGAAAAGGCGCATGGGGATGCTTACAGCGGTCATCAGTGCCGTCGCCGCCGTCTTCCTCGGCATGATCGTCTGGTCTTTCTTTGGGAAGGGAATCGTGGCGGGTGATGCGGACCGATTCGCCAGTTCCGTGTACCACATACAGACGGACTCCATCTACCTGCAGTCCCGTTCCGACGATGGTTATGAGACACTGGCCGTCCTCCAGACCGCCTACGTGGGGACCGGGTTCCTCACCGAGGACGGAAGGTTCGTAACGGCCAGACATGTCGCGGAGCCGTGGATGAACCCGGTCGACACGCTGCTCGTCGAATGGTCAACGCTGGTAGAGAACACGAACAGGAAGGTCCGTTCGGATTCGTTGCGTTTGGTCTCGCACCTCACCGCGATGAACACGGAGGGGGCAGTCCTTCGGTTCAGGACGGACACGGCCCGGCTGGATCGCTCGAGAGACCGCTTGTACAACGCGGGGACACGACAGGAGCCCCGCTGGAAGCGCTCCATCGTCGGCGTATTCCGCGACTTCGACTGCGAACTCGGCGACTGGACTTGGTTCAGGACCGGGTCGAAAGGGAAGGTCGTGACGGCCAGCCCGAGGCAGTTGGCGGGACTCAGGCGCGGACAACCGCTCCTGTTCATCGGCTGCAAGGCCGATATCCGGCAGGAGCGTCTTTCGCTGAATCCCACGCGCGGCGAACTCAAGCAACCTCCGCAGTGGCAGGACCGTGCACATGCGACCTGCCTGTATCACGACAGTTCCTTCGACAACGGCGACTCCGGCGGCCCCGTGCTCTCCCGGATCCACGGACGCATCTTGGCCGTCGGCATCATCTCCCGGAAAGACCCCCAGCGCGAGATCCTCTCCGGCTGGTCCGTACCCATAACCGAAATCTCCCATGGAAAGAATTGACACCGTCACTGCCGGGCAACTGGCCGGCCTCTGCCCTGAACGAGCGGTCTGGCGTTTCTTCGCCGACATGGTGAAGGGAGGGGCGCCCGCTCCGCTTGATCCCGACTGTGTCCGGATGGATCCGTCCGGCCATTTCCGTCAGGAAGGGAAGGGGAAGGATCCCCGTTTCCTCGCACCCTCTTCCAGTGACGGAGCCATCTGGTCGCTCGGTGCCATCGCATACTACCTCCTCATGGGGACGCCAGTCTTCGGGGGGCGCGGACACGACCTCCAGAAAGCCTCCACGGTCATCCCTTCCATCCCGCCACGCCGATGCTCCCGCGAACTGGACGGACTTATCCGCCGATGCTTGGAATACGACCTTGGGAAGCGGCCCTCGTTGGAGGAGATCGCCGAGGCTGCGTCCCGCGAACGGACCTTCAGAAAGGCCCGGAAGAGCATGTTCGGTCATACGGTCAGTGACCATTCATTCTGGAAGGAGGAAATGGTATGAAAATGAAGATATCCCCCCTGCTCATACTTCTGTTTCTGCTCCCGTTCCCTGCCAGGGCGGACGGAGAACTCGAAAAGTTGGTCCACGCCGTCCTGCGGCTCCGCACGCCGGGGACCGATGCGGCGGTGAAGGACGAGTTGTCCCGGGACGAGAAATGGACGCTGATGAGCGAAATCGGCCTGCATAACGAAGGGGAGTGCACCTTCGAGGATGACTACGAGGAGTTCGCACTGAATCACTTCGCCGTCGACATCGCCGAGCACCGTGTGGGAAAGAACCGCTCTGCCGGGCTGTTCTGCAACGGCCTGGATGAGAACTTCAAACACTCGTTCATCGAGAAGGTACTTCGGCCGGGTGCTGTCCTCACCTATCGGATCCCTGGGAGGAAGGGAGAGCAGGAAATCGTCCTGATTCCCCTGCATCCGGAAGCCAGACTGTCTGTCACGCTGACTGCCGGCAGCAGGCAGGTCCCCCCGGAAACAGACAAGGACGGTTGCCTTCGCTATCGGTTCCGGATTGGGGAGGGTGAGGTCATCGATCTGAACATATCGAACGGATCGGAACAGCCTGAAGCCGTCGCTATCCTGAATTACAACTCGCGACAATGAGCCTCATTGCATCCATCCTCCTTTCCCTGCTGATGCCGGGTATCCTGGACAGCCTCCGTGCCGTCGGGGATCGCTGCGAGGATGCGTACCTGGCCGGCCGACCTGAGTTGATGATTCCCGCGCTGAAGGAGCAGGAGCGGCTCATCGCACTGATGCCCGACTCCGACTACCGTGCCTATGCCATGGGCCACGTGGAGAAACTGTGGGGCAGTTACTGGTTCAGCCTGTCGGACGAGGACCCTTCCCGCCTGGAAGAGGCGCTCACCCATTACAGAAATGCGAAGGAACTGTACCCGACCGAGTTGGACGTCAGTCCGAGGGCGCTCCACACGCTGGGCATGGAGATGGCTCAACTTTATTACCGGAGGAGGCAGTATGCACAGGCGCTGGAGGAGTTGGCCCCACTGGTAAACAGTTCCTTCTCCAGAGAGATGACGCAGGAGGCGCTGGGGCCGTACGCGCTGTGCCTGGCACGCCTGGGGCGCTTCCCCGCTGCCCGCCGCGCCATCGGGCGTCTCGCCGCCGCCGACCCGGAGGTCATCCGGAAGAAAGCCAAGATCCTGTCCCTCGAGGCAGAGGCCGCCGGAGGGAAGAGCCAGGAGGCACTGGCGTTGTACAAGGATTACTTCCAGACCATCCGGTCCGACTGGACCCGTCAGTTCGGTTCCATGCAGGAGGCGGAACGGGAAGCCTTCTGGATGAGGGTCCGTCCTTTCGCCGTGGACTGCCTCCGGCTGGAGGACGCCGATCCCGGTTTCCTTTACGACGTGGTCCTTTTCACCCGCGACCTTATGTTCCGGTTCCGTTCGGAATCCGCTCCCGCCTTTCCGGATTGGCGTCAAGTCCGGGCCGCGCTGAAGAAGGGTGAAGTCGCTCTGGAATTCGTCCAGTATGAGATTGACGACCGGATTTGCCTGGGCGGACTGGTGCTCCGCAAGGACGCCCAACCCCGTTTCATCCCCCTGGGTCCCGTCGAAACGATGACAGGCCTCCGTCTTGACTCGGGCTTCACCCTCGAGGAGATGCTGGACTCCGGCGATCCCGACCTCGTCGATGAGGCATACGCCGACTCCCGTATTGGATCGCTTGTGTGGTCACTGGCCCTGCGGGATGCAATAGGAGACTGTACGGACCTCTACTTCGTGCCTGACGGTTTCCTGCACGTGTTTGCCGCTGAGTATTGCTGGCCGGGGACTGAGCGAATCGTCCTGCACCGCATCAGCGGCACGCGGTCCCTCCTGTCCCGCAAGGCGGGATGGAGCAACCGCAAGAACGCCCTGCTGGTAGGCGGCGTGGATTTCGATGCGGATCCCAATACGGAGCCTGCCGGTAACGACGGCACGGCTTACCGGATGCTCGCCGGAGGCAAGGGGTATTTCGAGCCCTTGGCGAATACCGTCAAGGAGGTAGAAACCATCTCGGGGCTCCTGCAAGGGAACTCCAGGATTCTGGAAGGGGAGGAGGCCAGCGAGACGGCTTTCCGGCAGGCCTGCGGTTTGTACTCCCTGATTCATATAGCCACACACGGTAATTTCTCCGCATCTGGCGGTTTCATCGGGGACGACCTCACCTCCTCGAGGCGGGATTTCGCGCTCTCGCGGAGCGTCTTGCTTCTGGCGGGAGGCAACCGTCACCTACATGACCCGTTCTTCGACCCCTCCGGGATGCCCGACGGCCTCCTGTCGGCGCGGGAGGTCAGCCTCCTGCGCACACACCCTGCGGACCTTGTCGTCCTTTCCGCCTGCCAAAGCGGGAAGGGTGTCGTGACAGCGGACGGCATCTCCGGTATGTTGGATGCGTGGAAGATGGCCGGAGCGGGAACGCTCGTCTCCAGCCTGTGGAACGTCGATGACGAGGCTACGGCGTATTTCATGCGGTGCTTCTATGAGGCCCTCTCCGGGGGAAAGCAGGTTAAGGCGGCGTTCGACGAGGCCCGGAGCCGGATGCTGGACCCCGTGGAGAAGACTGTCCTCCGTTTTGACCGGCGCCGGATGCGGAATGTGCAGGTGACCGTAAGGAAGGACTGGTCGGCACCCCGTTTCCGCAACGCCTTCATCCTGACTGACGATGTATAAATGCCCAACGATATGAAGTATTCAATCCTATCCATCCTTCTCCTGATCCCCGCACTGCTTCCTGCTCAGGACAGGCGCGTCTCAGCACGCCGCACCTACACAGTGGCCGTGCAGGAGCGTAGCAGCGAGGAGCAGAACCGGTTCTCCAACCAACTGCAGAAGGAGATGACCCGCAGCGGCAGTCGCGGCATCGCGGCGGACCTCTTCAATTCGTACCGGAAGTCCGCCAGCGACTTATTGACCGAAGCGGCCGGCCGGGCGGTCAACGTGGCAGTCAACTATGCCGTGGACAACGTCCGCAGCAAGCGGGGGAAGTGGGAAAAGGCGGTCAGCAATGAATGCCGCTTTACCAAGGATCTCAAGATGCTCTCCGAAATCCACCATTTCTACAAGGAGGTGTCGAACATCGGCCCCATGGACCCGACGGGAATGATCTTTGACGGATTCTCCTGCTCACAGGACATCAACGCAGGGTCCGAGTCCTTGAACGTGTTCAAAGTGGTCTGCAAGGTGCGGACCGATTCCCTGGGCATCCAGTCGATGGCTTCGGATTCCCGATTTCTCCTCTATGTTGACGAGGCAGAGTTCAATCCGTTCCTGTGCGATATCCCCAACGACTCGCTGGACAATGTCGACCTGCGTATCCCCTTCGATTTCCAGAAACGCAGGGATCTGAAGTTGAAGATCCGTGCGACCATCTCGTCCACGTGGATGAACCAGATTCTCCAGATCACCCGCGATCAGGTGCTCGGGACCTTCGATATCGAAATCAGTATCGACCCGAAGTACGTCCAGACAGACAGCACGGGGGCATCCGTCTTCCGTTACAAGTACGCGCCGGGGAACCCGGCGAACCGGCTCGTAAAGGTGAACGGCGACTGTTTCCTCGTCCCGCGTTCCTATGTAGCCAGCAAGGCCGACGGTGATATCTGGGGGATGGGCCAGTACAAGGTCGACCTGGTCGTCTCGGAGTCCTGCAGCATCAACCGCGACTACTATCTCATGCCCGGTTCGAAGACCGAATGGAACGAGGCCGCATGGAAGCCCGAATGGGAGATCATCCGTCAGCGTCCGAAGAAGGGCGGATTCTGGAAGGATATGCTGGATGCTGTGTCCCAGGGATGGAGCAACGGACAGTGGGTTGTCAAGACTACCTCCCCGGCGACCTCCTATCTGATCAAGAAAGGGGCGACTTTCATCAACGGCGGGACAGCGTCATCGGCTTCTCCGGCGGCATCGCAGGCCGCACCTTCCTTACAGTCAACTTCGAATAAACAGCATTCGGGTGGAGGCGGAAAACCAGGGGGAAGCGGATCTGGCAAAGGACCGGGAAACCATTCCTAGTGGAGCCGTTGCTTTATTTCCCGAAAAATCATATATTTGCGTTAGCGTGTTTCTGCCATTATGTCTAAATCGAAAGTATCCTGCTCATTTTGTGGAAAGACAAACACGAAATGGGTCCCCAAATACGTTTCCTCAGGCCTGTTCGGACTTGGTTCTACGCAGGTTGGTGAGAAGGAAGAAATCGACCCTTCCTCCTCCTTCTACCGTTGTGTGGAATGCGGTAGGATTTTCTGTGAAGAACATTATCACTCCTTGTGTTACAAGAAAGAAGTTGGATGGTGGAGAACAAAAGAGTGGCATGAATGTCCTAAATGCGGTTCCAAAAGAATCATAAAACTGTAGCAGTTATGAAAAAATTCTTCGTCTTCCTTTTCCGTGTCATTGTGACCGCCATCGTTGCGGGGCTGTTGTTCTTTGCCGCTACTCAACTGGACAATAATCCCATTCTGGTTCTGCTGGGCATTGCTGCGGTTATCGGCGGGCTGGTCTGGGCATTCAAACTTTAGCGTTTCTGCCATGTCTGTTCAGTGGTTGTCCATCAATGATGTCCGTCGGTTGGTCAAACAGAAGATGTACCGACTGGAGACCGGTGCCAAGCCCGGGGACCAACTCATTTACGATAGCCGCCGGGGTGAATATGTTGGCCATATTGAAGGCGGAGGAACCTATTTCGAACAGAATCCAAGGTATGAGCCCCCCCGTTATATTATCCAGGCTCTGGAGGAGTTCGATGGCGGAGGATGGAATAACGATGGGCATGGTTGGTAGGCGCTCCTCGTCATGAAAATGGGACTTTTAGACAATATTTACAAGAGGAACATCTCCTCAGACAAACTGCTCAGACAGATTTGGGGCGCGCTGATCCAATGGCGCTCCAGGGCTTTCTGGGCGTTCATCCTGCTGGCCGTACCGCTCTCGGTCGGGCTTTCAATGATACTGTCTCCGGGATTCTATACGCCTTGCTTTTTCCTGCTGGGCCTGAATCTGGCAGCCTGGCTGACCATCAAGGTCTGCCAGACCATGACCAATATCTTCAGCCTGAACAAGAACGACAACGGCATCACTGCCTGCCAGATCATCATCCTCGCCACCATTGGCTTCTGGGTCATAGGTTTCGTCCTGATCTTCGACATCCACAACAACGCCAGGATAGCGGCGGCAATCGGGATTATCGGTGTCGTGCTGGGATGGATCTTCCAGGAAAGGGTGAAGGGCGTAGTCGCCTTCCTGCATCTTCGGATGCATAATCTGCTCAACATCGGCGACTGGATCCAGGTCCCAAAACTCGGTGTGGACGGCTTGGTGAAGAAGGTGACGCTCACCACCGTGACCCTCTACAACTGGGACACGACGACGTCGACCATTCCGATCAGCGCGTTGCAGTCCGAGCATTTCGTGAACCTTCAGAACATGGCGGACGGAAAGACTTACGGCAGGAGGATGTGCAAGTCGTTCACCCTGGATACCGGGGCATTCCGGCCGGTTACGGACGAGGAGGCGGCCTTCCTCGAATCCGGCATCCACGGCATCAGCGACTATCTGCCCCTGTCCGAGGTCAAGCCTGGCGTGCTGAACGCCCATCTGTTCAGACTCTACCTGTATCACTGGCTCATGAACACCCCGTGCATTTCCCATCGTCCCGATTTGGTCGTGCGTTGGATGGACCAGCATGACAGCGGCCTTGAACTTCAGGTATACGCTTTCATCACGGAGTCCTCATTCGCGTCTTTCGAGTGGCAGCAGTCACAGATCGTCGAGCATATTCTCGCGTCGCTGGAGTGGTTCGGCCTGCGTCCCTACCAGAGCCCTTCGGCGCATGATGTCGCCGACTACAACATTCATATCATTGACATACCCGGAGTTGGCGGAAAGGAGGACCGATGATGAAGAAGAGAGCCGTGACAAGGGAATGCCCTTTTGAGTACCTGAGGCGTAAGGACACCCATGAACCTTTCCCGGAGGAAACGGTCAGGAACTGGTACATCGCGCGCGCATATGTGCTGGACAAACTGAAGGACATTTCGTTCAGCCCCGGATCCGGGAAGCATCTCCACGCCGTCGTGGAAGGGGACAGCCCAATCATGATGTCGGTTCTCCGTCAACTGGCCCTGTCTGCGCATTACGTGAACTTCGAGGAACACGATCTGTCGGGGAGGCTTGTCTGCAGGAACCGTTCCGTCCTGACGCTTGTAAGCCGGATGGATCCGCAACAGATCGTCGGAGAACTTGAGAAGGAGGAGTATCTCTCCAACCTCTTGAAATGCTGCAGGTATTCCCTGTTCGGCGAGATCAGGAATGCGGATTCCTATCTTGACATCGAATTGGAAATCGTCAGGGAACTTCCGGAGGACAGCGAGGTTGTCATGATGACGGAGGAAGAGGTTAAGTCTTTCCTGGAATCCCACCCCTCAGAAGCAGTTTTTTCGGTCGATACGCGCAAGGCCGTCTATGCAGGAAGGGCCTACAACCTCGGGACGGTCATCGACAATATCCCTTACGAGAGCATTTACAGCGCCGGGAGATACAACCGTGCCCTGGCGACGTTCCAATACAATGTGCTGAAGAATACCGAAGGTGCCAGGCTCGTCAGGGAGTCCGAATGGAAGGAGGACCTCACCTCCGTCAAGAACGGCCTTTCCAACCTATTCTGCGCCGATTGTTTCGAATCCCGTGAATGGGCGATCAGGCAGATGTATCCTGCCGGCAAGAGGAGGACAGAGGCTGAGGTGATGGCTGTCTGGGAGAAATACAACGACGCCTTGTCCCAGAGTGAGCATGGCCGCTGGATTGTTGAGAAACTCATCCTGGGGTACCGTCCCCTGAATGCGCAGGAACGTGCCGAGTATGCATCTCGGTTCGGAAAAAGCAGGGTGGTGTACAGCAAGTTCCTGAGGAACCGGTCTGCAGATCCGGCCCACATCGATCTCTGCTCTTACAGGACATTGCGCCGTGTGGATCCCGACAATATGAAATACGACAGTTTCCTGATGCTGGCCATCCCTCTGATCCTGGGTCGGATCAGGAAGGATGACGGGAACTAAAAGTTTGCTATGAAATCTGCATTTGTCACTGGATTCCCCGTCTCTGTCTTGGAGACAATATCATGATTCCTGTTTTGTATAATTGAAATCCGCGCGACGCATGGCCATTTTTAACAATATCAAAAAGAAGGACACGGAACTGACCCGTCAATGGGATTTATTGGCGCGTGAGATGATGGATGGCAATGTCATCCCGGTCATCGGCCCGGAATTCCTGGTCGATGATGAACGGGGTAGCAATCCCCATCAGATATTGATCGACGACCTTGCGGAAGCCTATGAACTGAAGAATCACCCCACCTCGTTCTCCGAACTCCTTTTCGACCGGGATTTTGACGCCAACGACCGGAAGAATATCTATGCGATGCTCGGCGATGCATTGAGCCAACCCCTGTTCAAACCGTCTCTCCTTTTGAAAAGGCTCTTGGTGACCAAGCAATTCCCCTTTGTCATCACCACATCGTTCATTCCCGTCGTGGAAGACACGATGCGGGAGATCTGGGGAGAGGACCGGCTCCGGGTCATGTGCTTCACCAATGATCCCTCCCACAACGACGATATCCGGACCAGGTCCGACATCACCAAGCCCACGGTCTATTACATGTTCGGAAAGGTTTGCCGGTCCGAGAAGAAATACGTGGTCACAGACTATGACATGCTGTCCTTTTGCCGGTCCTGGCTCAGTTCTGCAGACCGTCCCCAGAACCTGGCCGCCGAGTTGCAGACCAAGTATCTCCTGTTTTTGGGGAACAATTACAGCGACTGGCTCGCCAGGTTCATCTGCTTTTCCCTGAAATCGAAATTCGACACCCAGCCCCTGGGACTTGTCGTCGATACCATGGCCGAGGACAGTTTCCTTCAGTTCCTGCACCATATCGACACTTTCACACACGGCAATGCCGAAGAAGTTGTTTCCAGGATCGAAACGCTCATCGCTGAGAAAAGAGCAGAACAGGAGTTGTCGCGCTGGGACCGTCCACTCGCCAATGCCGATGTCTTCATCAGTTATTCCCGGGCCGATGCCGACATCGCCGCCAACCTCTATGAAACGCTTTCCCGACGGGGTATCCGTGTCTGGTACGACCGGAAGAGCCTCAGCCTGGGATCGGATTTCATGCATGAAATCGTGCGGGGCATCAAGGGCGCCAAACTTTTCATTCCCATCATCACCCGAAACATGGAACTCCAGCGCAACGAGTACCATCCCTATCGGACCGAATGGCAAACCGCCATTGAATTGGCATCCGGCTATGGCCGGCGATTTATCGTTCCCGTCTCCGAATACGGCTTCGATTTCTACGGAAGCAGCATTCCGCAGAGCATAAAAGACTGCAACGCATTCCTTTATCATCCGGATAATCCTGATTTTGAGCCGCTTGTGGATGAAATCCAACTTCTTCTGAATAGCCTGTGATTCTTTATTAGCCCTTATTGAAGATGAATAGAAACGAGAACCCCTGGAAAGGGCTTGATTCCTATCAGGAAACCGACAGGCTCTATGGACGCGACGATGAGGTGGATGAACTCATGAGCCGCATCGAATACAACGTCCAGACGGTATTGTATAGCCGCACCGGCATCGGTAAGTCTTCCATTCTGAAAGCAGGTATATATCCGAAGGCACGGAAGGCAGGAATGTTTCCCGTCAGTATCCGGCTTCAGCATACCACCGACCCTCAAGAGCCAATTCCCGCCTATTCGGTCCAGATCATCCGTTCCCTGGAAGAGGAATTGCATGCCCAGGGAGGGGTGGTGACGGAACTGGTCCCGCACCGGGGAGAGCATGAGGAGGAACTCTGGGAATACCTCCATCGCCACACCTTCAGTATCGGTGGCGAGAAAGTGATTCCGCTGCTGGTCCTGGACCAGTTCGAGGAGATTTTTACGCTGGAAAAGAGTGCCCTCCGGGTCTCGGCTTTCTTCGCCCAGATCGCAGACCTCCTCAACGGTATCGTTCCTGAATACCTCACCTCCGACTATCCGGCCGAAACCCCTTCGGAGGTAACTGTGTCCAAGGAGAATATCTTCATCAGCCTACGGGAAAAACACCGCCAGCAGGAGGTCCCCTATCTGAAGACCGATGAGTTCCGCATCATCTTCTCCCTGCGCGAAGACTACCTTTCCTATCTGGAGCGAAATACGACGCGCATCCCTTCCATGAAGTTGAACCGCTATTGTCTTCTGCCCATCAACGAAGAACAGGCCGCCACCATTATCATGGAGCCCCGCCCCGGATTGGTGTCACAAGACGTGGCTTATCTGATCATCAAGAAAGTAACGGGCGAAACGGATTTCCAGTTGGACGGGCATCCTTCCCTTTTCGTGGATTCCGCCATCCTTTCCCTTTACCTCAGCCGCCTGTATGATAAGATGCCGGCAGGCTCCGACTGCATTACGGCAGAACTGGTAGACCGCTTCGGCGACAACATCATCCAGGATTTCTACCTGGATGCCATCCGGGATGTGCGTACGGACATCGTGGAGTATCTGGAGGACAATCTCCTGACCGGTGAGGGCCGCCGGGAGAACGTATCCTTGTATAATGCCACGCATATAGGAGGAATGACGTCGGACGAATTGCGGCTGCTCTGCGACGAGCGCCGTCTCCTGCGACGTTTTTACTATGGCGGCAGCCAGCGTATCGAATTCGTCCACGATATCCTTTGTCCCGTGGTCAAAGACCGGCGTGATATCCGCAGCATCATGAAGGCCCAGGAGGAAGAGCGTCGGAAAATCCTGGAAAAAGCACAGGCGGACCGCCGCCGCTACCAGCGCTGGATCGCCATCGGATCTGCCCTGCTGCTGCTCATCCTGTTGGGATGGCTCCGGCATCAGTACCAGGATGTCTGGGTCTGCAACCGGTACTATGAGTCCTTTGTACAGGTCAACGGCTGGCCGGTAGGAGTTGGCAAGAACCTGGGGAAAAAGGCTGTAAGCCGATATGCCGTCGTCTTCAAGTTATCCAAGCACGGATTCCGCGCCAGTACCCCGTTCGATCAAGTGGAGGTGATGAGTCCGGACGATGAACTGTTGCACAACAACAGACGGATTCCGCTCGTCCGCCTGGACGAAACCAGCGATGTCCAGGCCAACGCTTTCGGGGCCATGATGAACAATACCAAGTATTACCGGTTCAGTTCGACCGAGACGATGGCAGATGCCCATGTGAGCAAATATGAAGCCTGTGACATTGACGGCAATACGCTGTACGTCGTGACTTATTTCAAGGCATCTTCCCAGGGTACGGGGAGCGGGTCCAGTTACCAGTGGGCTGTGTTCACCGATGGAAAAGGCACCCCCCTGAAATTGCGCGACAACGGCGCAGACCGGATGCAGATCTTCCTCAATGCCGCCGGACAGGAAGAGAAATACATGTTCTTCGATGAAAACGGAGCCCCCCGCCGCAACGATTTGGACTGCTTCGGATACCGGATGAGTTACAACGACCTGAATCAGGTCGATACCGTGTGGGCGCTGGACCCTTTCGGCAATGAGGAGTTCTTCGAAGTACGGGACTATACCAGCAACCAGGACAGTTACGCTTTCTATGACCTGCAGGGGGCGCCCATCAATCACAAAAGACTGCATTACCATCGACGCATAGAGACCAAGGATGCCAAGGGGCGTGTCATCGGGAAAGAGTATTTCGGACCCGACGGCCGGTATATCTCCGACCGGCAGCGCCCTGCCCGGAGTTCTTTTGTCTTTGACGATTGCAACCGCGTCATCCGTTCTGACTTTTTCAATGGAAACGGGGATCCCTACTCCGCGAATTCCCGGTATTATGCCCGCAGGGAATACCAGTATATCGGCCATAGCATGGATCTGCTGAGCGAAAACAGTTTTCGATGGAATCCGCAGAGCCGCCAAATGGAGAAAGTCTATAACTATTACGTCCTCCTGTTCGGCAGTGTCATGGAGTATTATTCGAACAATCTTGAGACCGGTGAGTATCACATGCGGCGTATCGAGCATAACGAAGATGCGGAACCCGTATCCATCTCCTATTACGGACAGGATGACAAACCGCAATTCGACAGTACCGACAATTTCCACAAGCACATTATCGAACGTAAGGCACTCCGGGACGGGCGCAAGATTGTCGTGCACCGCTATTATGATGTGGATGGTTCCCTCTTCGCCGATGTCAACCACGGTTACTACGCCATAGACTCCTGTATTTACAATGCTAACGACCTGCTGCTGAGCCGCGTGTGCTATGACAAAGACACGTCCATCGTCAAATCCCAGGGATACGAGTACAACGACGGGGTCGAGGTAAGCCGATATGCCCGGGGCGTCCATGGCACGCCCATCCGATGCGCCAGATGGGAACGCGACGGGCTTTGTTACTACCGCCTCTCGATTGTCAAATCCGGGATGGACGCCCTCTCCTACGTAAAACCCATCAGCGAATATGGCGGTACGTCATGGGCTTATGACGGAGCCGATCCTTTCGGTATCATCGAGCGCCGGGGTGAGCAGATCCAGGTCAATGACATCGGAAGTACATGGCAAAGGGTTTCTATCACCACTGTCTTTGCTGACCATATCCCACGCGGATCGGACTGGGTCATGTACGTCCATCTCCTGAAAGCCGGTTCTTCGGCCGACTTGCTGGGACTTCGCGACGGAGATCTCCTGTTACAGGCGGGTAACTGGCATTATTCTGTCCATTCTCCGCTCGATGACGCGGCGATGACTGAATGGGCAAAGACCGGAAAGGAATCCGTGGAATTGAAAGTGGCCCGCTATGACATCGCGAGCCAGGAATGGCAACTGCTTACCTTCCGGACCCTACCTCAGAATCTGCCTTTCGGCGCGGAAATCTATCCGGTTTACTACACAGCCGATGAATACAAAGCCTTCCTAACCGCATTCGCCCGATGAAAGAGCAATTAAACATACAGGAACTAAAAAAGACAATGACGGAGTTCATCGAGCAGACGGATGACATCCAGGTCATCCTGCGCTGCCTTTCCGCCGCCGGGATCTCTGTCGAAGAGGATGGATCTGCCGACAAAATGACGGTATCCAACCAACTTCGTTCCGTGATAACGGATAAGGAAGAACTGATCCGCAAGTCCATCCATATCCTAGCCGGTTCCCGCGCCTCCAAGAAACATAAGGACCAAGATACTCCGGCCGATCACCCGGCCAGAATCGTCCCTAAGAAATGGAAAACCGCCGCCGCAGTTCTGGGGGGGCTGGCTGCGGTCGTTCTTGCCGGATGGCTGCTGTTCGCGCTTCTCCCGCTGATCAACAAGGGGAGGGGGAATACATTTGTCACCGTAGCCGAGAAATATGAAACTATCTCGGTGGGAGACTGCCGTTTCAATATGGTTCTGGTCAAAGGCGGAACCTTCACCATGGGTGCCACGGAAGATCAGGGAGAAGACACCGACAGTGATGAGGTCCCCACCCACCTGGTGACGCTGAGCGATTATTACATCGGTGAAACCGAAGTTACCCAGCAACTTTGGACCGCCGTCATGGGCGAAGGCCCCATTCCGTATGACGGTGACCAACACCCCATGAAGAATCTCAGTTATGACGACTGCATCCTTTTCATCCAGAAACTCAACGAAATGACCGGGCGCCGTTTCCATCTTCCCACCGAAGCCCAATGGGAGTTCGCGGCACGGGGTGGCAACCTCTCCGGACATTTCATGTTCGCGGGCAGCGACGACATCGATAAAGTGGGGTGGTATGCCGACAACAGTTGGAACGAGGGCAAAAAGTCGCCCAATTTCGGCAATCATCCGGTCGGAAGCAAGAAACCCAACGAGTTGGGAATCTATGACATGTCCGGCAACGTCTGGGAGTGGTGCCACGATTATTACAGCAAATACACGCCTGAGCACCAGAAAGACCCCAGCGGCCTGGACAACTCATCGGCCTCATTCCGGGTCAATCGGGGTGGTAGTTGGGACTACATCGCTACTAGCAGCCGTGTCAGCAACCGCCGCAACCGAACGCCGGACTTCCGCAACTTCAATCTAGGCATGCGGCTTGCCCTGGATGCACAGTAGTGGTCGGCTGACGGTGTTACCGTACTCCTCCGACTTTTTCTCCAGCATACTGAACTACCCAATGGCGGGGCGCAGATGCCCGTTTTTGCCCCGCGAATATTGGAAATGATGAATGGCGGGGCAAAAGCACGTGCTTTTGCCCCGCCATTGTCGAAATCAAGCCTCAAGGCCCTGTCTGAGCGGCCCTTACGCCTCCATCACCTTTTCCACATCCTCCTTCTCGCCTACGATCCACAGGATGTCGCCTTCTTCGAAGGGGACTTTCGGGTCGGGGGTGTGGAGGCCGCCGTCGGATTTTTCGATGCCGGCGACGAGGCAGTGGTAGTGGTTGCGGATGCCGGCGTCGATGATCGTGCGGCCCACGAAGGGGGAGGTCCCGGTCACGGGGACGCACTTGAGCACCATTTCGCCGCTGTGGTAACGGTCGTCTTCCAGGTCGATGGCGCTGGCCGAAAGTTGCTTGCCGAATTCTTCAAGGTCGGCGTCGGAGCCGATGACCTGCAGGCGGTCCTGCGGGAACACGCGGTCGCTTGCCTTGGGGATGTTGATCCGCAGGCCGCCGCGGAGGATGGACACGACGTGGATGCCGAAGCGCTTGCCGAAGTTCAGTTCCGATAGGGGTTTCCCACCCCAGTCGATCTCCGCCGGGATGTCGAAGTCGGCGAAGTGCATGTCCTTGGACAGCAGGTGGGTGGCATATTCCGGCTTCTTCTCGCCCAGGTATTCGTCCCGGAGTTCGCGGGACCGGAAGTTGTCCAGGAAGGTCCGCTCCATGCGCTGGGCATTCCGTTTGATGAACCGGCTGGAAACCATCACGAACACGGCGGCGAGCGCCAGCAGCAGGATCAGGACGACGGAAATGTGGAACAGCCGGGCCAGGACATAGAAGACGAAGCCCAGGGCCAGCACGTAGCGGAGGACGACGGTCGCAATGAGAGGGGCGCGGTTCGCGCGGTTCTCCTCCCAGAGGGCCTGGAAGGTTTCCGAATGGCTGTGTTTGATGACTATCGTCCGCAGGAAGGGCGCCAGGACGGTCAGGGTGACGGCGGCCGATACGATGCTCGCCCACGGGGCCGGGATCCATTTCGCGACGAAAGGAACCAGCAGCCCGAAGGAAAGGCTGTTGATGGCGACGCACAGGATGCCGTAGATGAGGATAACCTTGAGTACGGAGCCGAGGTACTTCCGCCATTCGCTTTCCTTGCTCGTGGTGGGGGAGGCCGAGGATGCGGCGTAGTTGTCCAGGAAGGTCCGGATCCGTCCCGGGAGATGCCTGTACACGAATCCGTAGGCCGGTTCCGCCAGCCGGATCATATACGGCGTCAGGAAGATGGTGATGACTGACACGGCCACGACGATGGGGTACAGGAAACTGCCCGTCACGCCCAGGGACAGGCCCAGGGTGGCGATGATGAAGGCGAATTCACCGATCTGCGTGAGTGAGAAGCCGCATTGCATCGCGGTCTTGAGCGGTTGCCCGGACAGGAGGACACCCGTTGTCGCAAAGAAGAGTTGCCCCAGGATGACGGTCAGGGTGATGACCAGGATGGGCAGCCAGTACTGGCCGATCATCGCCGGGTCCACCATCATGCCCACGGAGACGAAGAAGATGGCCCCGAACAGGTCCTTCACCGGTTTGACCAGATGCTCGATGTGTTCCGCCTCGATGGTTTCCGCGAGGATGGAGCCCATGATGAAGGCGCCGAAGGCGGCGGAGAATCCGGTCTTGGCTGCGAGAACGACCATCCCGAAGCACAGGCCGAGGGCCACCACAAGAAGCGTCTCGTCGTTCATCAGTTTCTTCGCCCAGCGGAGCAGCAGCGGGATCAGATAGATGCCCACGACGATCCACAGGATGAGGAAGAACACCAGTTTGCCCACCGAATAGATGAGTTCCTTTCCCTCGAAATTGTTGGAGACGGCGACCGTGGAAAGGACCACCATCAGCACGACGGCGAGAATGTCCTCCAGGATGAGGATGGACATCACCAGACCCGCGAACTGCTTCTTCGCGAGCCCCAGGTCCTCGAAGGCCTTGTAGATGATCGTGGTCGATGACATCGAGATCATGCCGCCCAGGAACAGGGCGTCCATCTTGCTCCAGCCGAAACTGGAGCCGACGGTGAACCCGAGGAAGATCATGCCGAAGATGATGGTGAGGGCCGCGATGACGGCCGGCCCGCCCACCTTCACGATCTTCTTGAAACTGAATTCAAGACCGAGGGCGAACAGCAGGAAGATGACGCCGATGTCAGACCAGGTGTGTACGCTCGCCGTGTCGATGACCGACGGGGTGAGGCTGAAATGCGGGCTGGCGATGAAGCCGGCCACGATGTACCCCAGTACAAGCGGCTGCTTGAGTTTCTTGAACACGAGGGTCATGACGCCGGCGCAGATGAGGATCAGCGCCAGGTCGGCAATCAGCGGTTCGATTTCGGACATAGATTCTTTCGCTTCGCTCAGAATGACAGGGGTTGCTCAGAATGACAGGCCGCTGTCCAGGAACTGGATGAAGCCGGGAATGGAGAGGTTGTAGCCACGGGGGCCGGCGAGGATCTCACCCTCGGGGGAGAGGATGAGGTAGTTGGGCTGGGCGTTCACTTCGAATCGCGTGCGCGCGATGTAGGAATTGACGCTGCCCAGGGTCTTGAGCGTCTTGCCGGCGGGCGTGGTGAACCACTCGCTCTCCGGAAGTTTCTGCTTGTCGTCGGTGTACAGGGCGACGATCTCGAAATTGTCGCGCAGGCGCTGCAGGACCTCCGGATCGCTCCAGACGCGGGCTTCCATCTCGCGGCAGTTCGTGCAGCCGTGGCCGGTGACATCGACAAAGACGGGTTTGCCGGAGGCCTTGGAGGCGGCGAGTCCCTCTTCCAGCGTGAAATAACCGGGGAGGTTATGGGCGATATGGAGCCCGTAGCGGTTCGGGTCAGCCGGGGTGGCGGATGCCGTTCCGGCCACCTGCCCCTCGGCATAGTTCGCAATGACGAAATCCTGGGTCGAGATGGGCGGGAGATAGCCCGAGAGGGCCTTCAGCGGGGCGCCGAACATACCCGGGACCATATACACGACGAAGGAGAACACGGCGATGGCCAGCGTGAGACGGGTGACGCCGATCTTTTCCACCGGCTCGTCGTGCGTGAACCGGATCTTCCCGAGGAGGTAGAAACCCAGCAGGGCGAAGACCACGATCCAGATGGCAAGATACACTTCCCGGTCCAGGAGGCCCCAGTGGTAGGTCTGGTCCGCGACGGACAGGAACTTGAAGCCGAAAGCGACTTCGATGAATCCCATCACGACCTTCACGGAGTTCAGCCAGGAACCGCTCTTCATCTTTTTGAGGAGTTGCGGGAACAGGGCGAAGACGGTGAAGGGGAGGGCGAAGGCGACCGAGAAGGCCAGCATCGTGACCATCGGCGTCCAGAACTCGCCCTGGGTGGACTTGATCAGGACGGATCCCACGATGGGACCGGTGCAGGAGAAGGACACCAGCACGAGGGTGAGGGCCATGAAGAACACGCCCGCCAGGCCTTTCTTGCCGGAATTGGCGTCACTCTTGTTCTGCCAGGAGGAAGGGAGCACGATCTCGAAGGCCCCGAAGAAGGAGGCCGCAAAGACCATGAACACGATGAAGAAGACCAGGTTCGGGAGCCAGTGCGTCGCCAGCCAGTTGAAGATGTCCGCCGTCACCGTCTCGCCGCCCAGCAGGCGCGTCAGGCCGATGATGATGCTGATCGGGACCGTGTACAGCAGGACGATGAACAGGCCGTACATGAAGGCCTTGAACCGGCCCTGGTGCGCATTCTCCGACCCCTTCAGGAAGAAGGAGACCGTCATCGGGATCATCGGGAACACGCAGGGGGTGAGGAGCATCGCAAATCCCCAGAGGATGGCTTCGATGATGAGGGCCCAGAGTCCTTTCCGGTCCTGGGAACCCCGCTCGGGATCGCCGATGGCGGTCTGGTGGGCCGCCGCATCGGAAGCGCCGAGCGTAACCGTGAATTCCAGTTCCTCCGGGAAACCGCACATGTCCTCCGTGCAGGCCTGCCAGGTGATGACGCCTTCCACTTCCGTTCCCGGTTCAGCGGTCACTTCCTGGGAGAAGACGGCCTCGCGGAAGAACACGAGGTCCTCCTTGTAAGGCTGGGGCTTCGTCACTTCCTCGAGCGGACCGGCGGTGACAGGGGTGCTGTATTCCACCTCCACGGGATTGCCGATGCCCGGATTGATGCCGTAGATGTGCTTCCCGTCTTCGATCTTGCCGGAGAAGGTGATTTTGAAAGTCTCGTCCGAGAGTTGCTCGGAGGCGATTTTCCACTTTACGGAGGCATCCTGGGCGAAGGCGGCGACGCTCACGAGGAGCGCCGCGGCAACGGCCAGGAACTTGATGGCCGGACTCGCCGGGCCGCTGAATCTATTTCGCATAAGCCACGGAACGGGTTTCCCGGATGACGGTGATCTTCACCTGGCCCGGATAGGTCATTTCGTCCTGGATCTTCTTGGCGATTTCACCGGAGAGGACTTCGGCGTCGTGGTCGGAAACCTGGTCGGCGCCCACGATGACGCGGAGTTCGCGGCCGGCCTGGATGGCGTAGGACTTGGTCACGCCCGGATAGGCGGCGGCCAGGTCTTCCATGCCCTTGAGGCGCTTGATGTAGGACTCGATCACCTCGCGGCGGGCACCCGGACGGGCGCCGGAGATGGCGTCGCCCACCAGCACGAGCGGGGCGTAAAGGGAGGTCATTTCGGTTTCCTCATGGTGCGCGCCGATGGCGTTGCAGATCTCGGGCTTCTCCTTGTACTGCTCGGCGAGTTTCATGCCCAGGATGGCGTGCGGGAGATCCGGTTCCTCTTCGGAGACCTTGCCGATGTCGTGGAGGAGGCCTGCGCGCTTGGCGATCTTCGGGTTCAGGCCCAGTTCGGAAGCCATGATGGCGCAGATGTTCGCCACTTCGCGGGAGTGCTGAAGCAGGTTCTGACCGTAGGAGGAACGGTATTTCATGCGGCCGATCAGGCGGACGAGTTCCATCGACAGCCCGTGGATGCCGAGGTCGATGCAGGTGCGCTTGCCGGTCTCGAGGATCTCGTCCTCGAGTTGCTTCTGGACCTTGGTGACGACTTCCTCGATGCGGGCCGGATGGATACGGCCGTCGATCACGAGTTGGTGCAGGGCCAGGCGCGCGACTTCGCGGCGGACCGGGTCGAAGGCGGACAGCATGATGGCGTCCGGGGTGTCGTCCACGACGATTTCCACGCCCGTGGCGGCCTCCAGGGCGCGGATGTTGCGGCCCTCGCGGCCGATGATGCGGCCCTTGATCTCGTCATTCTCGATGGGGAAGGTGGTGACGGCGTTCTCGATGGCCGTTTCCGTGGCGGTGCGCTGGATGGTGTTGATGACGATGCGCTTGGCTTCCTTGGCGGCGTTCAGGCGGGCTTCGTCGATGGTGTCGTTGATGTAGGCCTGGGCCTCGGTGCGGGCCTCGGCCTTCATGTTCTCCATGAGTTGGGCCTTCGCCTCCTGGGCGGTCATCCCGGCGATGGATTCGATCTGGCGGTTCGCCTGCTCGATGCGGTGCTCGTACTCCTCTTCCTTCCGCTTCAGGGCGTCCTGCTGTCCCTTGAGGGAGGACTTGACGTTCTCCACCTCCTTGTTCTTGCGGTCCAGTTCGCTCATCTTCTGGTTCAGGGTGTTCTCCTTCTGCTTGACGCGGGATTCGGCCTCGCGGATCTGGGCGTTCTTGCCGCTCACGTATTCTTCGTGCTCGGCCTTGAGGGAGAGGAACTTCTCCTTCGCCTGGAGGATCTTGTCGTTCTTGATCTTTTCCGCTTCGATCTCGGCCTTTTCCAGAATCTCCTCCCGCTTGCCGCGGAGGATGGACTTCCGGATGAGTATGTAGGCTGCCAGGGCCAGGACGGCGCCGGCGATGAATCCGATAACGAGTGATAGTACGTTCATAATATATTGTGTTACAATTAGTTTCAAAAAAGCAGGCCTCCTTTTGGAGACCTGCCTCTTGGTGGTAAAAAAAACCGCCGCCATCCATGTCGGAAAATCTTATGGATAAGATTTGAGTTCCGACCAGTTGCTGATATCCCACGTCCCGCCTTGCGGCGGAATCCCCGTATCGGGTCACCTGGGCCCGTCATCCCTGGTCTGAGTAAACTCGGTACGTTGTATTACGTTGTTTTCAGAGGGGGATGCGCGGCGGCTATGTCATTTCCCTGTCTGGGCCAGATAGTTCGCCATGTCCTTGCCGAGCCGTTCCGCTTCCGCTTTCTGGACGGCCATCTCGCGCTGGATGTTGATCCGGCAGACGCCCTCGTTCAGCGCGACCACCGACAGGAGTTCCAGCATGCTCTTGCCCGGATTCCTCCGTGAAAACGTCTCCAGGCGCTGGTTGATGGCATCCGCGGCCAGGCGGATGACCTCTTCCTGCTCCGGGGTGGAGGCGGTCAGGTTGAAAGTCCGGTCGGCAATCTTGATGCTGATCTTCTGGTCCATACGCTAGTTTTCCAGATAGGAGATGCACTTGTCGATCTCCCGTATCAGTTGGTCCAACTTCTCTTTGGCGGCGCGGTGGTCGCCGCCGGCGGTAAAGGCTTCAGTCAATTTCAGGGTCTCTATCGTGGATTCGAGTTCCAAGATCTGTCTCCTGCAGGCTTCCCCGGTTTCCTTGCTCGCATGTAACTCTTCGCGGAGACGTGCGTTCTCCACTTTCTCAGCCTCATAGCGGGCAATCAGCTCTTCGATGTGTCTGCGGACTTCTTCAAGCATGGCCGGTTCCGGTGCCTAATTCGTGCAAATTTAATGAAATTAATCCATTAATGCACGACTTTTCCGGAAAAAGATTTCAAGGGACGCTTCAGAGTTCGGCAACCAGGCGTTTGAAAATCACCGTCATGCGGTCAGCGGCTGCGTTCGCGGCGGCTACGATGACCTCTCCGTCGGTGATGTAGTCCTCATCGTCGGTCGCATGGGCGACGTCGGTGATGACGGACATGCCGAAGACGGGGATGCTGCTGTGACGGGCCACGATGACCTCGGGGACGGTGCTCATGCCCACGGCGTCACCGCCGATGAGCCGGAAGAAGCGGTACTCCGCCGGTGTCTCGTAGCAGGGGCCGGAGACGGCGACATAGACGCCCTTCTGCAGGGCGATCCCTTCTTCCTCGGCGATCTGCTCCGCCTTTTTGATGAGTCCGGGGTCGTAGGGACGGGTCATGTCCGGGAAGCGGGGACCGAATTCGTCCAGGTTCGGGCCGATGAGCGGGTTCGGGATCAGGTTGATGTGGTCGCGGATGACCATCAGGTCGCCCACGTGGTAGCCGAGGTTGGTGCCGCCGGCGGCGTTGGAGACGAACAGGCACTTGATGCCGATGCGGATCATCACGCGGATGGGAAGGACCACCTGGTCCATCCGGTAGCCTTCATAGTAGTGGATGCGGCCCTGCATGGCGATGACGGTCTTCCCGCCGAGGGTGCCCACGATGAAGTTCCCCTTGTGGCCGATGGCCGTGGAAACGGGGAACCCCGGAATCTCGCTGTAGGGGATCACGAGGGGGTCTTTGATTTCGTCGGCCAGTTTTCCGAGGCCGCTTCCGAGGACGATGCCCACTTCGGGCTGCCGTCCTTCCAGCCGCCCGGCCAGGCAGTCCGATGCGGCGTGTATGGTTCTCAGGATGTCAGTCATACTGCTTGGATTAAAGTCTGTCGATCATGGCGCGGATCAGGCCGGTCATCCTGTCGGCCGCGGCGTTCGCGGCGACGACGACGTCGTGCCCGTCATTGACATAGTCTTCGGCGTAGTCGTCGTGCGCCTCGTTCGTGATGACCGAGATGCCGAAGACCGGGACACCGGCGTGGCGGGCGGCGATGACTTCGGGGACGGTGCTCATGCCCACGGCGTCACCGCCGATCAGGCGGAAGTACTTGTATTCGGCCGGCGTCTCGTAGGACGGGCCGGTGCCGCCCACGTACACGCCTTCCTTGAGGTCGATGCCCTGCTCGGCGGCGATGGTCTTCGCCAGCGCGATGAGGGACGGGTCGTAGGGGCGCGTCATGTCCGGGAACCGCGGTCCCAGATGGTCCATGTTCGGGCCGATGAGCGGGTTGGGGAGGAGGTTGATGTGGTCCTTGATGACCATCAGGTCGCCGACGTGGAGTTTGAAACTCACGCCGCCGGCCGCGTTGGATACGAAGAGTTTCTTGATGCCGACGGTCATCATCGCCCGGATCGGGAGGACGACCAGTTCCATGCCGTAGCCTTCATAGTAGTGGATACGGCCCTGCATGGCGATGACGGTCTTGCCGCCGAGGGTGCCCACGATGAAGTTCCCCTTGTGGCCGATGGCCGTGGACACGGGGAAACCGGGGATGTCCTTGTAGGGAATGACGAGCGGATGCTCGATCTGTTCGGCGAGCTTCCCGAGCCCGCTTCCCAGCACGATGCCGATCTCGGGCTGCCGGCCGGCGAGGACGCCGGTCATGTAGTCCCCGGCCGTCTGGATTCTTTCGATACGAGGGTCCATTGCGTTATTGGTTTTGAGTGTTACAGAATCTGGTGGAGTACGCTTCTCGCCCCGGCGAGGATCTCTTGCTCACCCTCTACCACGCGGTCCCGCATCACGAACCTTCCCTCGGCGATGACCGAGGAGATGGTGTCGCTGGAGGCGGCATAGACGAGGTTCGCCAGGAAGGATCCCGGGGATACGAAGTAGGAGTTGTCGATGTCGACGATGCTCAGGTCCGCAAACGCGCCTTCCCGGATTTCGCCGGTGTCCAGCCCGAGGGCGCGGGCGCCGTTCACGGTGGCGGCGGCCATCAGGTCGGGGAGCGGCATCGCGGACGGGTCGTTCTCCCAGGCCTTCTGGAACAGGGCTGTCGTCTTCATGGTCTCGAGCATGTCCAGGTTGTTGGAGGAGGAGGCCCCGTCGGTGCCCAGGCAGATGTTCGCGCCGGCCTTTTTGAGGTCGTCGTAACGGAACCGGTAGCCGGAGGCGAGTTTGGCGTTGGAGTTGATGTTGTGGACGCAGTTCACCCGGTGGCTGCCCAGGATTTCCACGTCGTGGTCGCTGAGCCAGATGGTGTGCGCCGCGACCACGTGCGGTCCCAGCACGCCCAGCGAATCGAGGTATTCGGTGGGGGAGAGGCCGCCATGGGCCTTCATGCAGTCGATGTTCTCCTTCTCGGTCTCGGAGATGTGGATGTGCAGTTTCATGCCGTGGTCCACGGCGAACTGGCTGGCCCAGAGGATCATTTCCTCGCTCACGGTGTACACCGCATGGACGGACATCGCCAGGTGGGAGGCTGCGTCCCATCCCTGCGAGCGCTCATACAGTTCGATGCATTTGCGCTTCTGCTTTTCGGCGGTCGCCTTGTCGAACCGGTCCAGGATGACGAAGGAGATGTAGGGACGGATGCCCATCTCCACCGCCGCCTGCCGCGCATACGGGGCGAACCAGTACATGTCGTTGAAGGTGGTGGTGCCGCTGCGGATCATCTCCAGGCAGGCCACCTTCGTGCCCCAGTAGATGAACTCCTCGTCCATCTTCGCCTCCATGGCCCAGATCTTCGTGAGCCACCGGTCCAGGGGGACGTCTTCGGTGATGCCGCGCAGGAGGACCATCGCTGCATGCGTGTGCATGTTGATGAAACCGGGGATGACGGCCTTGCCGGTGCAGTCCACGGTCTCATCGGCCCGGAGACCTTCCGTCTCGGGGAAGGGGAGGATGCGGCGGATCCGCCGGCCTTCGATGAAGAGGTTGACCGGAGCGCCATCTAACTGGATGTTCTGCAGGAGGATCATCGCTCGGGGAGGGGCAAAAAAACCGGCAGCGGAGGCAGCCGGTCACGGGTCTAGAACTCGTCGAAGTTGACGTCGGTAAAGGACTTGCCGGGGCCTTCTTCAGCACCGCCTTCGCGCGGCCCCGCCTGGGCCAGGCGGGCGCGGATGAACGCGACGGCGTCCTCGAGCCCCTCGGAGAATTTCTCGAAATCCTCCTTGTAGAGGAAGATCTTATGCTTGTCGTAGGTGAAACTGCCGTCGTGCTCCTGGCGGCGCTTGCTTTCGGTGATGGTCAGATAGAAGTCATTGTTTCCCTTCGTGGCCTTGACATCGAAAAAATAAGTACGCTTTCCTGCACGGACCGGCTTCGAATAGACGTCTTCCGTGTTTCGCTCCTGGGCGCGGGCCCTTTCATAATCTTCACTGTACATGTCTGTGTCCTTCTAATCGATTTGTTTACAAATGTAGGGAAATTATTTAAAAATCGCTAACTTTGTACAAATTATTTGAAACCTATGCTGAATCGAAGAATTCTGCGGATCAAGGCCTTCAAAGTCCTGTATTCCTATGCCGAAAACCGGACCATGACCCTCAAGGAAGCCCTGGCCGACCTGGATACCTCCTGCGAGGCGACGCGGGATCTCTACCTCTATATGCTGTCCATCGTCGGCCCGCTCACGGCCGAGGCGGCGCGCCGTACGGAAGCGGCCAGCCACAAGTTCAACCCCACCGAGGAAGAACTCCATCCGAACCTCAAGTTCGTCCGCAACGCCCTCGCCCCGCTCCTGGCGGAAGCCCCCGATTTCCAGAAACTGCTGGAACGCAAGAAACTCTCCTGGGACCAGGACGACGTCCTGGTGAACCAACTCTACGAGACCGTCCGGACGCGCCCTTATTATGCCGCTTACATGGCGGATCCCGAGATTTCCCTCGCGCAGGACATCCGTCTCTTCAAGAAGGTCTTCGAGAACGAGTTCGAGGACAACGACGACCTGTGGCAGATCCTGGAAGACCGTTCCATCTACTGGACGGACGACCTTCCCTACGCCCTCACCCATGTCATCCGCAGCCTCGACGAGATCGCCCGGACAGGACGGTGGGAACTCCCGCCCCTGTACCAGAGCGACATCCTCGCAGCGGCCGGCAAGCCCGTGGACAGCGACGGCGAGTTCGTCCGTCGCCTGCTCACCGCCTCCTTCGGCCGTTTCGGCGAATACTACGACAAGGTCGCCGGCTCCGTGCGGGGCTGGGACCGCGACCGGCTCTTCACCACGGACATCGTCCTGATCGCCATGGGCCTGGCTGAAGCCGAAACCTTCCCCGAAATCCCCGTGAAGGTCACCATCAACGAGTACGTGGAAATCTCCAAGTTCTATTCCACCCCGAAGAGCCGCTCCTTCGTCAACGGTCTCCTGGACCGCCTCATCAAGGAAAGCGCCGCCGAAGGCCGGGTGCGGAAAACCGGCAAGGGCCTCCTCTAGTCCAATCAAACAATCCCGAATATGAAGACTCTTTTTCTGATCCTCCAGGCCCAGGCACAGGGCCAGCCCCAGGGCAGTTCCGCCTCCATGTGGATCCTCCTCCTGCTGATGTTCGTCGTGATGTATTTCTTCATGATCCGTCCGCAGCGCAAGCAGCAGAAGGAACTCGAAGCCTTCCAGAACTCGCTCCAGAAGGGCGACAAGGTCATCATCGGCAACAGCGGCATCTTCGGCGAGATCGTCGAGGTGAACGAGCGCACCGCCCTTGTCCGCGTGGACGGCGACACCAAACTCCGCGTGATCAAGAGTTCCCTGGTGAAGGATACCACCGGAACCCAGCAGTAGCCTTCTTCCTTCCGTGAAACGGAAACACCCGATCCCGCTCCGGGGCAGGGAATGGCTCCTTTTCGCCACGTCCCTGCTGCTGGCGCTGCTCATCTGGTTCCTCAGCAACCTGTCCCGTTCCTACTCGGGCGTGCTGGGGGTCCCCGTCGTCGCGGAATGCAACCTCCAGGGATACAGCAACGTATCCGACAATTCGTCGATGCTCTCCGCCCGCTGCCGCGCGGATGGCTACCGGCTCCTCCGGGAAGGGACCCGGCGGTCCCGCCGTCCGGTCCGCGTCTCCTTCGACCGGGCCGACCTGCGCCACGGGACCGGCGACCGGTTCTTCGTCACAGGGAATGTGATGAACAACTACCTGCGGCAGATCTTCGGCGACAAGGTGGACGTGGAGGACATCATCACCGACACGCTTTTCTTCACCTTCTCTCCGGAGAACAACAAGCGTGTCCCCGTGCGTTTCGCCGGTGATTTCACCTATCGGACCCAGTACATGGCATCCGGCCCGCTCAAGATCGTGCCGGACTCCGTGACCGTCTATGGCGAAAAGGCACGGCTGGACCTGGTGGACCATGTCTCCACGAATCCGGTCTTCTTCGACGATGTCCACGAAACGCAGCACGGTGTCCTCCGGCTGCGCCGCATCAAGGGAATCCGCCTTTCCGACGAGCAAGTCTCCTACGAACTCCCGGTTTCCCGTTACGTGGAGATGCGCTCCGAACTGCCGGTCCACGTCCGGAATCTCCCGGGCGGCCGCCATCTGGACGTTTTCCCGTCCCGGGCGACCGTCATCGTGCTCTGCACCTTCCCGGTAGGCCGCAATCCGTTCGAGGCCTTCGACCTGTTCATCGATTACGACGACTTCGCGTCGTCCCTGTCCGGACGTTGCGTGGCGCGCGTGCAGGAACTGCCCCGTGGCGTACTCGACTATCGGGTGGAACCGGCCGTGTTCGACTGCATCGAGACCGACTGACCCCATGAAAACCGTCATCCTCACCGGGGGAATGGGAAGCGGCAAGTCCGCCGTGTGCGCCTTTCTCAAGGCGCGGGGTGTTCCCGTGTACGACTCCGATTCCCGGACCAAGTCCCTGTATGACCGGGATCCCTCCCTCGTCCAGCGTCTGGAAGCGGCCCTCGGCACCGGTCTCCGCACGGCGGACGGCCGGCTGGACCGGGCGACCCTGGCGTCCCTCATCTTCCGGGACCCGGCGCGGAAAGCCGCCGTCGAGGCGCTCGTCCATCCCGCCGTCCTGGCTGATTTCCGCCGCTGGAAGCGCTGGCACCGGCCCAGGGGATGGACCTACGGCCCCGTTCCCTTCGTCGTGCTGGAATCGGCCATCATCCTCTCCTGCCCGGTCTTCGACGGGGTAGGTGACCGGACGGTCCTGGTCGATGCGTCCGAGGAAGTCCGCCTGGCCCGGGCGGTCGCCCGGGACGGTTCGGACCCCGAAGCCGCCCTGCGCCGGATCCGGCAGCAGCATTTCGACCTTTCCCGCGTGGACGCCGTCCTCCGGAACGACGGATCCCTCGGAGACCTCGCCGCCGAGACCGACCGCATTTTTCTGAATTTATTCGTATCTTTGTAAACTATAAACAGTTTATGACCATGAAAACCGACCTTGCCAAAATCCTTTCCGTCCGCGGACAGCGCGGACTGTTCTCCTATATCGCCCAGTCGCGCAGCGGCGCCATCGCCGAATCCCTCCGGGACCACAAGCGCACCAATTTCGCGGCGAACAGCGGTATCACCACCCTGGCGGACATCTCCATCTTCACCCTGGAAGGGGAAGTGAAACTGAAGGAAGTCTTCCTCAAGATCCAGGAAGTCCTCGGTGACGCCGACGCCCCCACCTCCAAGGCTTCACCGGACGAGATCAAGGCCCTTTTCGAGAAGGCCCTTCCGGACTACGATGCGGACCGCTTCTACGTGTCCCACATGAAGAAGGTGGTGGACTGGTACAACGAACTCAAGAACTTCGCATCCCTCGACTTCACGGAAGAGGAGGAAGGGGAGCCCGAAGCCGAAGCCTGATGCCTTCCCTGCAGGTCATCACCCTGGGGTGCTCCAAGAACACCGTCGATACGGAACACCTCCTGTACCAGGTGCGGGACTCGTATGAGATCGTGCCGGAAGGGGAGGTATGTCCGGTGGACGTCCAACTCATCAACACCTGCGGTTTCATCGGCGACGCCAAGGAACAGTCCGTCCAGACCATCCTGGCCTCCGTCCAGCGCAAGAAGGACGGGGAGATCGGGCGCCTGCTGGTGTTCGGCTGCCTTTCCCAGCGCTACAGCCGCGAGATGCCGGACCTCATTCCCGAGGTGGACGGCTGGTTCGGCGCGCGGGACCTGGATCCCGTGGTCCGTGCCCTCGGCTGCCGGCCCGATCCGGCATCCGCCCACCGGCGCATCCGTACGGACGGCATCCATCCTTACGCCTACCTCAAGATTTCGGAAGGCTGCGACCGGCGCTGCTCCTACTGTGCCATCCCGCACATCCGCGGACCGCACCGTTCCGTGCCGATGGAAACGCTCGTCAAGGAGGCGGAGGACCTGGCCGCCCAGGGCGTCCGGGAACTGGTGATCATCGCCCAGGATACGACCTATTACGGGCTGGACCTGTACAGGAAGCGTTCGCTGGCGGAACTGCTCCGCCGCCTTTCCGCCGTGGAAGGCATCGAGTGGCTCCGCATCCACTACTCCTATCCGGCCGATTTCCCGGAGGACGTGCTGGACGAGATGGCGAACAATCCGAAGGTCTGCCGCTACATGGACATCCCCCTGCAGCATATCGCGGACCCGGTCCTGGACAGGATGCACCGCCACGTGGACGGTGCCTGGACGCGGGAACTGATCCGGCGGATGCGGGAGAAGGTCCCCGGCGTCGTCCTCCGCACGACGATGATCGTCGGCCATCCCGGCGAGACGCCGTATGCGTTCCGGCAGTTGCTCCGTTTCGTGGAGGAAGCCCGCTTCGAGCGGCTCGGCGCCTTCACCTATTCCGAGGAGGAAGGGACCTACGGCGCGGAGCATTTTCCCGACACCGTCACCCCGCGGACGAAGAAAATGCGCCTGTCCCGGCTGATGGAACTCCAGCGTGGCATCTCTCTTGCATACAATCTCTCACGCGTGGGGACGGAAGTCCGTGTCCTGGCGGACGACTTCGTGGACGGCGTCTTCGTATGCCGCAGCGAATTCGAAAGCCCGGAGGTGGACGGTGAGATCCTGGTGAAGTACGAGCCCGACAGGTTCGACGGCCTTGAGCCGTACTCCCTGGTGGGCAGTTTCTTCCGGGTGAAGGTCGTCTCCGCGGACGAGTATGACTTGATTGCAGAACTTGTGGAATTATGAGAAGATTCACCCTGACTTTGGGGCTTGCAGCCCTGGCGCTGGCCGCTTGTTCGCCCCAGACCCTGACGATGAATGTCGATATGCGCCATCCGTCCAAATCCGGCATCGACCTGGGCCGGAAGACGATGTCCATCGTGTATATGGACGACGGCACGGCGGACAGCACCTTCAGCAATGCGGTGGCCTCCAGCCTGGCCCGGAGTCTCGAGGAGGATTACTTCGGCGGCCGCGAGGCCGTCGGCGTGTACAAGATTCCCGCAGATTCCGTCTCGCTGGACCTGATGCACCGGCTGGTGATCGATTCCGGGGACGATGTCGTCTTCCTCATGGGACCGCCCGCTTTCGGAGAGGTGGCCCTTACCGAGAGTACGGCGGTGAAGAACCCCGTGAGCGTGGATTCCGCCTTTGTCGCCCAGGCCCAGATCCCTTACAACGCCAAACTGTTCGTCTATGACAGTATGGACAAGGAGGACCGGCTGCACGTTTTCCGCGGCGGAAGCATCCTCCGTTCGCAGGTGTTCAGCAACGGCGTCACCGCACCCGAGTACCTGAAGGAAAAGGCGCTGGAAACCAAGGACCAGAGCGCCGACCTCGTCGGCAAGCAGATCAGCAACCGTTTCGTCCCTACCTGGAAGACGGAGAGTTATTCCCTCTACTACTACGATGGCTTGGACGCGGACTGGGAAACGGCGGCCATCCAGGCCTATGACATGAACTGGAAGCGCGCCGTGGACATCTGGATGAAGAAGGCCAACGAGGGCAGCACCTCCAAGCGGGCCTGTGCCTGCTACAACACGGCCCTGGCCTTCTACATGATGGGCGACCTGAACCTCGCGACGAAGTGGCTGGACCGGGCCGACGAGTTCGGTACGCCCACCCTCTCCCCGGGCCTCCGCAAGCGGATCGAAGCCCGAAGATAATCCATGCAGTCCGAGAACGCGTACATGTTTCCGACCTCCGTGAAGGAGGTGCAGGCGCTGGGATGGGATTACATCGACGTAATCATGGTGACCGGCGACGCGTTCGTGGACCATCCGTCCTTCGGGACGGCCGTCATCGCCCGGTGGCTCCAGAAATGGGGCTACCGGGTTGCCGTCATCCCGCAGCCGAACTGGCGGGACGACCTCCGCGATTTCCGCAAACTGGGTGCTCCCCGGCTCTATTTCGGGGTCAATTCCGGGGCGATGGACTCGATGGTGAACCATTACACCGCCTCCAAGCGCCTCCGTCACGACGACGCCTATACACCTGAAGGCAAGGCCGGCGCCCGTCCCGACTATGCCGTCATGGTCTATACGAAGATCCTCAAGGACCTGTATCCCGACGTCCCCGTCATCATCGGCGGCATCGAAGCCTCCCTGAGGCGCCTGACGCACTACGACTACTGGAAAGACTGCCTGATGCCTTCGATCCTCGTCACTTCCGGGGCCGACTACCTCTGCTACGGCATGGGCGAAAAGCCGATGCTGGCGCTCACGAAAGGGATCGAGAACGGCTGGAACCGCCACCGGATGCAGGCCATTCCCCAGATCGCGGTGTTCAAGACCGGTGCCTGGAAGGAGAAAGAGGGGGTGCTCGTGCTGCATGGCTTCGAGGAGTGCGAGAAGGATAAGTTCAAGTTCGCGGAGAACTTCCACTGGATCGAGACGCATGCGAACATGATGCATCCGGATACGATCGTGGAGCCGGTGGGGGACGGGTATGTGCAAGTGAATCCGCCGTATCCGACGGCGACGACGGAGGAGATGGATTCGTACTGGGACCTGCCGTTCACGAAGTTGCCGCATCCGCGGTACAAGGGGAAGCGGATTCCAGCGTACGACATGATCAAGTTCTCGGTATGCACGCACCGGGGGTGTTTCGGCGGTTGCAATTTCTGCACGATCGCCGCGCACCAGGGGAAGTTCGTCGCGTCCCGGAGCGAGGAGTCCATCCTGAAGGAGGTCCGGGCGCTGAACAAACTGCCGGATTTCGCGGGGAACATCTCCGACGTGGGCGCGCCGACGGCCAACATGTACGGGATGCATGGAAAGAACCAGGACATCTGCGCGAAATGCCGGCGGCGGTCGTGCCTGTTCCCGGCCCGCTGCCCCAACCTGGACTGTGACCATACGCGGCTGCTGGAACTGTATCACCGCATCGACAGTACCAAGGGCATCCGGCACTCCTATATCGGCAGCGGCATCCGGTACGACCTGTTCCTGACCGAGGACGGGTTCGTGGACCCGAGTTCCAAGCCGTATCTGAAGGAACTGGTCCTGGACCATACTTCGGGCCGCCTGAAGGTGGCGCCGGAGCATACGGAGGACCATGTGCTCCAGAAGATGGGCAAGCCGTCCTTCCGCCTGTTCGAGCGGCTCCGCAAGGAATTCGACCAGGTGAACCGCGAGGCGGGGACGCATGTGGGGCTGGTCCCGTATTTCATCTCGTCGCATCCCGGCTGCACGCTGCGGGACATGGAGCACCTGGCGAACCATCCGGCGCTCAGGGGAATCTGGATGGACCAGGTCCAGGATTTCACGCCGACGCCCATGACCACTTCCTCGGTGATGTTCTGGTCCGGCTACGACCCGCGCGACCTCAAACCGGTGTTCACCGAGCGGGATATGGACCGCAAACGGGAGCAGAAATCCCTTTTCTTCAAGAATTCGTCGAAAAAAAGCAAGGAGGGTATTTCCAAATCCAAAAAAAGGAATTAATATTGCACCCGTAAACTTAAACCGGAACACCGATGGCAGACAACAAGAAAAGACACGTCGTAAGTTATGAGAAAATGCCCCTGAATCCCGAACTTGCGGCCGCCTTTGCAGAGAAATATCCCCGTGGTTTCAGCGATTACCTGACCGACCTCGTGAAGTATCCGAAGCCGGACGGGACGTCTTTCTACGCCGTTACCGTGGAGATTCCCAATGCCATTTACCTCGTCAAGATCAATGTGAAGACCGATGACCTCGAGGATGTCGAGCGCTGGCTCGAGGGCGAGGAAGACGCCGAGAACGAGGCCGTGGCCGGCGGCAGCGCCGATGCCTCCGACGCCGCGGGGGAAACCCTTCCCGACGACAACATCGCCCAGTACGGCAGCGGGTCCGACGAGGAATAGGCGGTGGAAAACAAGTTCGTGAAATATCTTTGGGGCCCGCTACGGGCCCTTTTGCATTCCCTGCCGGAGCGGAGCCGCATTCCCGTGCTCTCCGTGGTCACGGGCGTCCTGTGCGGCCTGGCGGCCGTCCTGCTCAAGGTGACCATCCGCGGCATCCATCACGGGCTTGTTTCGCTGGTGGGAGGATCCACCTGGCTTTTCCTGCTGCTGCCGGGCGTGGGCATGATCCTCAGCCTCCTGATCGTCCGGTACATCGTCCGGGACAACATCGGCCACGGCGTGACCAAGGTCCTGCAGGCCGTCTCCAAGAACGAATCCAAGATCAAGCGGCACAATCTCTTCTCCTCGATGGTGACGAGCGCCCTCACGATCGGTTTCGGCGGTTCGGTGGGTGCGGAGGCCCCGATCGTCTATACGGGCGCGGCCATCGGCTCCAACCTGGGCCGGTACATGGGCCTGTCCTACCGGGGGATGACCCTCCTGCTGGGCTGCGGCGCGGCCGGCGCGGTCGCGGGCATCTTCAACGCCCCGCTCGCCGGCGTCCTGTTCACCCTGGAGATCCTCCTGTTCAACCTGTCGATGAGTTCCCTCCTGCCGCTGCTGCTTTCGTCGGTGTCGGCGACGATGGTCTCCTACCTGATCCTGGGCCGGGACACGCAGTTCACCTGCACGCTGGTCGCCTTTTCGATGCGGAACATCCCGTTCTACCTCATCCTGGGCGTGTTCTGCGGCTTCTGCTCGCTGTATTTCCTCAAGACGACGCTCTACCTGGAGGATGTGTTCGGGAAGATGAGGAACGTCTGGCTCCGCTGGGCGCTCTGTGCGGTGGGCGTGGGCCTGCTCATCTTCCTTTTCCCCCCGCTGTACGGGGAGGGCTATGAGGATGTGGGCCGGCTGCTGAACGGACAGGGGAGCGGTGCCGTCTGGTTCTTCGCCCTGATCCTGCTCCTGAAAGTGTTCGCGATGACGTTCACGAATGCCGGCGGCGGTGTGGGCGGAACCTTCGGTCCCACCCTGTTTGTCGGTGCCATCGCGGGGTATGTCCTTTCGTCTTCCCTGAACTTGATCAGCCCCGGCCTGGTCCCGGTCCCGAACTTCGTGCTCGTGGGCATGGCGGGCCTCATGGCCGGCGTCATGCAGGCGCCGATGACGGCCATCTTCCTGATCGCCGAGATCTCGGGCGGTTACGAACTCCTGCTGCCGCTCATCCTCACGGCGACCATCGCCTACGGGACCATCCGGATCTTCGAAAAGTATTCCATCTATACCAAGCGCATCGCCCAGTCCGGCGAACTCCTGACCCATGATTCCGACCAGGCCGTCCTGACGCTCCTCAGGACGGAATCCCTCGTGGAGACGGACTTCACCCCCGTGCGGATCGACGACACCCTGCAGTCCCTGGTGGACGCGGTGGCCGTGTCCGAGCGCAACATCTTCCCGGTCCTGGACGGCAAGAAGCAGTTCCAGGGCTATGTGGACCTGTCCGACATCCGCCGCGACATGTTCCGGACGGACCTGTACGGCTCGGCGCACGTCTATAACTACATGCGCTCCGCCCCGGAGTATGTGCTTCCGGACGAGCCGATGGAAAGCGTGATGCGGAAGTTCAGCAAGACCGGGGCCTGGAACCTGCCGGTCGTGGACCGCGAACGCCACTACCTCGGCTTCGTCTCCAAGTCCCGGATCTTCAACGCCTACCGCGAGGAACTGAAGGACTTTTCGCAGGATTGACCGGATACTGCACTGAACTATAACCACTTTCTATGAGAAGAATAGAGACTTTGCTAGCCGTAACTTTCGCCGCCCTGGCCCTCCTTTCGGCCTGCCATCCCGCGGGCTTCGAAGTGTACGACCTCCGGTGCGAGGGGCTCGTGGAGCCGCTCGGTATCGACAATGCACAGCCGCATTTCAGTTGGAAGATCCGCAGCGGAATACCCATGGAGCAAGTCGCTTACGAAATCGAAGTCGGGCCGGAACTGTGGCATTCCGGGCGGGTGGAATCCGCAGACCAGGTGATGGTCCCGTACGAAGGGAAACCGCTCGCTTCCAGGCAGCAGGCCTGGTGGCGCGTGCGCGTATGGCGGTCAGACGAGGAAGTGACCGACTGGAGCCCGAAGCAGCGCTTCGGCGTGGGTATCATCGGTGGGGACCGCCTCAAGGGCGATTATATCGGTGCCGTCCCGGGCGAGGGGAGAGCCCCGCTGCTCCGGAAGGAGTTTTCCGTGAAAAAGGCCGGCAAGGCCCTGCTGTATGTCAATTCCCTGGGTTACCATGAGGCCTTCCTGAACGGAAAGAAGGTCTCGGACGCCGTCCTGATGCCTGCCGTGTCCCAACTGGACAAGCGCTCGCTGATCGTCGTCTATGACGTAACCGGCTTGCTCCGGAAGGGGCGGAACGAATTGCAGATTGCGGCCGGTTCAGGCTGGTACAAGCCGGCGACCTTCGATGCCGTCTATGCGGGACCGCTGGTGAAGGCGGAACTGGATGTGGACGGTGAAGCCGCCGTCTGGACCGATGGCACCTGGGAAGGCGCCTGGAGCGGTTCTTCGGACCTGGGCACTTGGCGGGCGAACGGGTTCGCGGGCGAGCGCATCGACGCCGGGGCAAAGCCCGTGTGGGGCCCCGTCGATGTGGTTCCGGTCGATGGGATCGTGGCCTCGATGCAGATGTGCGAGCCCTGCCGCGTGCAGGAAACGCTGCCAGCCGCATCCATCGAGCAAGTCGGGGACAGCAGTTGGCGGGTGGATTTCGGCCGCATCGTCAACGCCCTCTTCGAGATCCGGCTCCCGGCCGGACCGGAAGGCAGCCGGGTCCGGGCCACCTTCGCCGATGAGCCCGCCGAGCACTTCGATCCGCGCATCTGCGGGTACGATGAATACATCCTGTCCGGAAAGCCGGAAGGCGACCTGTTCGCGAACCGCTTCAACCATCATATCTTCCGCTACGTCCAACTGGACGGCCTCGCTCAGGCCCCCGGACTTGCGGATATCCGTGCCCGGCGGATGCGGACCGATTTCCCCTGGAACGGCACCTTCGAGAGTTCCGATGCGGAACTGAACGCCATCTACGGCATCGTGGACTGGTCCATGGAGAATCTGGCCTTCGACGGCTACATGGTCGATTGTGCGAGCATCGAGCGGCTGGGGTACGGCGGCGACGGCAATGCATCGACCCTGTCCCTGCAGACCGTTTCCGACGTGGCGCCGCTCTACCTGAACTGGCTGCAGGCCTGGGAGGATGCCCAGCGGCCGGACGGCGGCCTGCCGCATACGGCCCCGAATCCGTACAAGGCCGGCGGCGGTCCCTATTGGTGCACGTTCCCGATCCAGGCTTCCTGGCGCACCTACCTGCGTTACGGCGACAAGCGCCCGATGGAGCGTTTCTATCCCGTGATGAAGCGCTTCATGGACTATGTCGATGCCTACACGGTCGACGGTCTCCTGAAGGAGTGGCCCACGCCGGATTACCGCTGGTGGTACCTGGGCGACTGGGCGGCTCCGGGAGAGATGGTGGACGTGCAGGATCCGGCTTCCGTGGACCTGGTGAACAACTGCGCCATCGTCCAGTCGCTCGAAGACCTGGTGAAGATGGCCCGCTTCCTGGGTGAAGATGCCGATGCCGCGGCTTTCGAGGCGCGCTGTGAAGCGCTTCGGAAGCGCATCCACGAAGTGTTTTACCACGATGGCATCTATGCCACGGGCAGCCAGGTCGACCTGGTGTACCCGATGCTCGTCGGCGTTGTCCCGGACGGACTCACGGACGTCGTCGTCCGGTCGCTGTACGACCGTACGGAGACCGAGTACCAGGGGCACCTGGCCACAGGGCTCGTAGGCATCCCGGTCCTGACCGAATGGGCCACGCTGAACGGGCAGGGTGACTGGCTGTACGGACTGCTCAAGCAGCACGGCTATCCCGGCTATCTGCACATGCTGGACAACGGCGCTACCGGCGTCTGGGAGCACTGGAACGGCGACCGCAGCCATCTGCACAACTGCTACAACGGCATCGGAAGTTGGTTCTACCAGGGCCTCGGGGGCATCATCCCCGATGCGCCCGGCTGCCGGCACGTCACCATCGACCCGCAGGTCCCGGAGGGACTGGAGTGGGTGAAGGTGAGCATGGAGACGCCCTACGGGACCATCCGCGTGTCCCGCCAGGGGGATACCCTGGAAGGAGAACTGCCCGTGGGCGTAACTGCAACCGTGCTGGGATGGGAATACTGTGACAAGTTTTTTGTGAAAATTCCGTAAAAAAAACTAACTTTAAGGGTTGATTCGACAACACTGAAACCAATCGCGATATGACCCTTAAAACTTTAGCCCTGACCCTTTTTTCCGGCGCCCTCATCGCCTGCACCGCACAGGTTTCCGGCCCGTCTGTCAAGAAGGTGGAAGCCTTGGATGCCAGTGCCTGGGAGTCTTCCCAATGGATTTCCGCCGTGGACGCGCCGGTGCTCCGCGGCCCGCGGACGAACGACCTCGCGGCCGACGGCGCCAGTTGGTTCCTCACCACCGTGCAGAATGCCAAGACCGTGAAATCCGCCCGCTGGATGACCACGGGCCTCGGCGTGTACTATCTCTTCCTGAACGGCGAGATGGTCGGGGAAGAAGTGCTCAAGCCGGGTTTCACGCATCCGCTCAAGACGCGCCGCTCCTTCACATATGACATCACGGCCTCCTTCGCGAAAAAGGCCGGTGCCACGAACCAACTATCGGCGCAGGTCACGCCTGGCTGGTGGGCCGACAAGGTCGTCACCCCGCACAACGACGGCATGCTCGGCGACAAGCCCGCGTTCCGCGCCGTGCTGGAACTCACCTACACGGACGGCAGCAAGGAATGCTTCGGGACGGACCTGGAGCACTGGACGGCCGGCGTCGCCGGCCCGGTCACGCACGCCGGCATTTTCGACGGGGAATACTACGACGCCCGCATCCTGCCCGGCTATGCCACGCCCGAGAAACTCTCCAAGCCGGAACTGAACACCGAATTCAAGGGCGAGATCCTGCCCTCCGAGGGCGGTGAGATCTATCTGCGCCCCGACATCGCGCTGGATCCCGTCAAGGCCTATGTCTGGGAGGGCGTTACCGATGCGGTGGAATCCGAGGTCAGGGATGAGGTCTGCTACGGCACCGTCGCCATCAAGCGGGAATTCGCGAAAGGGGAGACCATCGACCTGAATCCCGGCGAAACCCTGGTGGTGGACTTCGGCCAGAACGCCGCCGCCGTTCCCTGCTTCCGCTTCCAGGCGGCTGCAGGCACGGTGCTCACCTGTCTGCCCGGCGAACTGCTGAACGACGGGGTCGGCGCCGTCAAGCGGGGCATGGACGGCCCCGGCGGCAGCGTCCACCGGGACAACCTCCGCATGCACGAGGGCATGGTCCTGCAGTACACCTTCGCGGACAGCCGGGATTTCGTGGTCTATCATCCGCTCTGCACCTTCTTCGGCTACCGCGTCATCTCGGTGACCGCCACCGCGCCGGTCCGGATCGCCGCCGTGCAGTCCATCCCGGTCACGTCCATCGCCGAATGGCTGGAGACCGGCACCGTCACCACCGGGAACGACCTCGTGAACCGGCTCATCTCCAACACGGTCTGGGGCCAGCGCTCCAACTATCTGTCCGTTCCCACGGACTGCCCGCAGCGCAACGAGCGCCTCGGCTGGACGGCCGACACGCAGGTCTTCACCGAGACCGGCACCTTCTTCGCCAACACCGACGCCTTCTTCCACAAGTGGATGCGTGACATGCGGGATTCCCAGAATTCGACGGGCGGCTTCCCCGGCGTCGCACCCACCGCCCAGTACGGCGGCGAATACATGCGCCTCGGATGGGCCGATGCCGGCGTGATCGTCCCCTGGACGGTCTGGAAGCAGTTCGGTGACAACGCCATCGTCGATGAGAACTGGGAAGCGATGGAACGGTTCATGACGCACGTGAACGACACCAAGTACGACCACTACGCCCTGGCCGATGAGAACAGGAACTACCAGTGGGCCGACTGGGTGGGTTACGAGCCGCTGGAAAGTTGCAGCGGACGGGCCTTCGAGACGCCCGAAACCCGCCGCCAGGCGGAGCAGTACTGGTGCTATCTGGGCGCCTCCTACTGGGCCATCGACGCCGGCATGATGCGCGACATGGCCGCCGCCACCGGCCGGGATGCTGCCAAGTATGCCGCCATGCACGAAACCGCCCGGGAGTATCTCAAGACACAGTTCCTGAATCCGGACGGCACCTTCAAACTCGCGATCCTGAACACGATGCAGACGCCGGCCCTTTTCGCCCTCAGGAACCATCTGGTGGAGGGTGAGGCGCTGGAAGGCATGCTCGACCGCCTGAAGAAGAACTTCCAGGAACATGACGGCTGCCTCCAGACCGGCTTCCTGGGCACGTCCATCCTGATGACCACGCTCACCGAGTACGGCCTCTCCGACATCGCCTACGATCTCCTCTTCCAGCGGAAGAACCCGAGTTGGCTGTATTCCGTGGACAACGGCGCCACCACCATCTGGGAGCGCTGGAACAGTTATACCCTCGAGGACGGCATGGGCCCGCAGGGCATGAACAGTTTCAACCACTACGCCTACGGTTCCGTGTGCCAGTGGATCTGGGAGTGCGCCGCCGGCATCGCCGCGGATCCGGCCCGGCCCGGCTTCCGGCACATCATCATGAAGCCCGTCGTGGACAAGCGGCTCGGTTCGCTGGACGCTTCCTATCAGAGTGCCGCCGGTCTCATCAAGAGCAACTGGCGCTTCAAAGGCGACGAACTGACCTGGGAATTCTCCATCCCCGAAGGCGCGACGGCAACCGTCACCCTTCCGGGGGCCTCGGAGTCCCGGGAGTATGCCGCCGGTTCGTACAAGGAAGTCGTGAATCTTTGATGGTCGATCAATCTGAACAGTCAGGATACCATGAGAAAATGGATGCTTGCGGCCCTGTTGCCGCTGCTGGTCCTCTCCAGCCAGTCTTGCCAGAAAGTGGAGCCGCTGCCCGTGATGTCTTTCAATGTCCGCTACGGAACGGCGAAGGACGGGGATTTCGTATGGGAAAACCGCAAGGACGCCGCCTGCGCGATGATCCTGGACAAGCACCCTGCCGTGTTCGGCGTGCAGGAAGCCCTGGATTTCCAACTTACCTACTTCGAGGAGCACTGCCCCGGGTACAGATTTGTGGGCGTAGGCCGTGAGGACGGTCTCCACGAGGGCGAGCACATGGCCGTCTTCTATGACTCGAACCGGATCGAACTCCTGCAGTGGGGGACCTACTGGCTGTCGGAGACGCCGTTCCAGCCTTCCCTGGGCTGGGATGCCGCCTGCCGCCGCACCGCCACCTGGACGCTGCTGAAGGACAAGGCGACGGACCGGCAGTTCTATTTCGTGAACACGCACCTGGACCACGTGGGCAAGGAAGCCCGCCGGCGGGGGCTCCTCCTGCTGGTCGAACGCATCGGCGCGATGAATCCCGACGGCTATCCGATGATCCTCACCGGCGACATGAACGTCTATCCGGACGACCCCTGCCTGAACGAACTCCGCACCCTGATGCAGGATTCCCGCCAGACCGCGAAGGTGACGGACAACGACCAGACCTGGCACGACTGGGGCAAGGTGACCGGCAATCCGCCCATCGACTATGTCTTCTACGCCGGATTCCAGGGTTGCGACAAGTTCGAGGCCGTCCGCGAACCCTACGGTGGCATAGCCTATGTCTCCGACCACTATCCCGTGATGGCGACGCTCCGTTTTGACAAGCCCGCGGCCCCGAAGAAGCCGCAGGCCATGGCCGAGGAACCCAGGTACGTGGTCGGTGTGGAAGCGCACCGCGGCGGCATGGGCCTGTATCCCGAGGAAACCCTCGCCGCGATGCTCAATGCCGTGAAACTGGGCGTGAACACCCTGGAGATGGATCTCTGCGTCAGCAAGGACAAGCAGGTGATGCTCTCGCACGACCGCTACTTCCATCCGCGCTATTCCACCCGTCCGGACGGGACCTCCGTGGAGAGCGGGGATCCGAAAACGTTCCTGTACGAGATGCCCTACGGCGAAATCGTCAAGTGGGACGTGGGCATGAAATACAATCCCGCCTGGCCCGAGAAGATCTGCATGCCGGCCGTGAAACCCATCGCCGCGGACGTCATCGCCGCCGTGGAGGCGTACACGAAGGAGACCGGGCACTATCCGATGCACTACGACATCGAAATCAAGTCCGATCCGTCCGGTGAAGAGGGCGAAGAAGGCGTGAACTGGCCCGAGTACCATGAATTCACGGACCTGTGCATGCAGGTGCTGGACGCGGCCGGCCTCGGTGACCGCCTGATGATCCAGTGCTTCGACGAGCGCGCGCTCAACTACATCCACGAAAAGTATCCCGGTCACACCCTGGCCTATCTCGTGGAAGACTACGAGACGGATTTCGACCAGTACATGAGCCTGCTGGACTTCACGCCCGAATGGCTCAGCGCCCCGCACGCGAACGTGGACGCCGACCTCGTCGCGAAGGCCCATGCCCGCGGGATGAAGGTCAATACCTGGACGGTGGACGACCGCGACGAGATGCGCCGCCTGATCGGCCTGGGCGTGGACGCCATCATCTCGAACTATCCCGACCGCCTGCTCGAGGTGGTTAGGGAATTTGGAAAATAAAGGTTTCAGCCCATGAAAAGACTGGCTTTCTCCCTCGCCCTTCTCTGCCTGACCCTCGGTGCAGCCGCGCAGGTGACGGCAGGCACCGCCAAGTTCAAGGTAGGCGACCAGCCCGCCTGGAGCAACCCTGCCTTCGACGACAGCGCCTGGCAGACGCTTTCCCTGGACAAGGACTGGACCATGCAGGGAATCAGGAACCCGAACAACTTCGCCTGGTACCGCATCCATGTCGTGATCCCGTCCTCCCTGAAAAAGGCGGCGACGGCTTCCGGGATGGTCCTCCTGGACCTCGGACCCGTCGATGATGCCGACGAGACCTGGTTCAACGGCCAGCCGGTGGGGAAGACCGGCCATTTCCCGGCGGATCCGGAAGGATTCTCGGGCAACTGGCAGAAACCCCGTCACTATCTCGTGAGTCCCCGGCAAGTCAGATGGGACAAGGACAATGTGATCGCCGTCCGGGTGTATAACGGGGGCGACCCCGGCGGGTTTTACCAGAGGGAGGTCCGGATCGGGGAACCCGAACTGGCCAACCTCGCGGAACTGACCGTCGGTGCCGAGAACGGAAAGGCCCGCATCGTGCTGACCTCCAGGACAAAACTCTCCGGTGAACTCCGCCTGGAGACCACGGACGTGCTGACCGATACGCAAACCGGTTCCGAGACTCGCCGGGTCAGGATCGTCCCGGGCAAGGAAACGGTGGTCACGGTTCCCATCCAGGACGGAAACCGGCTCTCGGCCATCTATTTCGATGACCGTTTCGACGACCTGATCGCAGGCAGTTACAGCGCACCGTACATCCTGACGCCGCCGGCGCCGGCCACCCCGCGCTACAACGGACCGCTTGTGTTCGGCGTCCGCCCCGGCTCCCCGGTCATCTTCCGGCTCGCTTTCTCCGGAGACAAGCCCATGAAATATGCCGTGGAAGGCCTTCCTGCCGGAGTGAAACTGGATCCGGACAAGGGAGTGCTCAGCGGCAGCGTCGCCGAGGCGGGGGACTATCCGCTCGTGCTCGTCGCCCGGAACGACAAGGGGGAGGCTCGCGCCGGATTCACCCTGAAGGTGGGCGCGAAGATCGCCCTCACCCCGCCGATGGGCTGGAACTCCTGGAACTGCTGGGGCCTGAGCGTCTCGCAGGAGAAGGTGATGTCCTCCGCCACCGCGCTGATCAACCGCGGCCTTGCGGATTACGGGTACGCCTACATGAACATCGACGATGCCTGGGAGGCCGAAGAACGCGCTCCCGACGGCTCCATCGTCACCAACGAGAAGTTCCCGGACATCAAGGGACTGGCTGACTGGCTGCATGCGAACGGTCTCAAGATGGGCATCTACTCCAGCCCGGGCGACCGCACCTGCGGCGGCTATCTCGGCACCATCGGCCATGAGCAGCAGGATGCCGAAACCTGGAACGCCTGGGGCGTGGATTACCTCAAGTACGACTGGTGCGGCTACAGCAAGGTCTTCAACGCGGATCCCGACAAGAGCGTGGCCGCGTACGTGCGCCCCTACCTGAAGATGCAGCAGTATCTGCGTCAGCAACCCCGCGACATCTTCTACTCCCTGTGCCAGTACGGCATGGCGGATGTCTGGAAGTGGGGCCACGCCGTGGATGCGAACTCCTGGCGTACCACGGGGGACATCACGGACACCTGGGCCTCCCTGTACAACATCGGTTTCCAGCGGCAGACGGAACTCTATCCCTATGCCGGTCCCGGCCATTGGAACGATCCGGACATGCTCGTGGTCGGAAAGGTGGGCTGGAGCAACAGCCTCCGCGACAGCCGCCTCACCCCGGACGAGCAGTACACCCACATCTCCCTGTGGGCCCTGCTCGCGGCGAACATGCTCATCGGCTGCGACATGGCGCAGATGGACGACTTCACCTTCAACCTCCTGTGCAACAACGAGGTGAATGCCGTGAACCAGGACATCCTGGGCATCCAGGCGCACCGGGACGTGGAAGAGGACGGTTTCCAGATCTGGAGCCGGCCGCTCGCCGACGGCACCCTCGCCGTGGGCATCTTCAACCTGAACGATTCCTCCGCCCATGTGGACCTCGCGGGCTGCCTGGCGAAGATCGGCCTGGAGGACGTGAAGACCGTCCGGGACCTGTGGCGGCAGAAGGATATCCCGGCTTCGACCTGCATAATTCCTTCCCATGGGGTAAGACTGCTCAAGGTACGGAGATAATGTAACGGAAAATCATTATATTTGTATCCTGTGTCATTCTTACAACTAAGTTAGTATGAAGAAGTTATTTATCATCCTCCCCATGCTCGCCCTGGTTCTGGGCGGCAGCCGTGCCCAGGCTCAGGTCGCCGTGTCGGCCGAGTGGGCATCCAAGATCAAGGCCGAAGGTCTGGGCCAGTCCCAGGTCGCCGAACTCTCCCAGTACATGACGGACTATGTCGGGTCCCGCCTCACGGCCTCCCGGCAGAAACGCCGCGCCGATTCGCTGATGCTCGTGAAACTCGCTGAAATCGGCCTCTCCAACCCCCGTTCCGCCTTCGCCACGGAATTCACCCGCGGCGGCTGGGACGTCGTCAAGACCTATGCGGCGATGACCGAGCCGTATTACTGCGCCTTCACGGTGAATCCGCGGGCCTGGTCGGGCAGCACCGCCGGCCTGGTCAAGGGCGAATGCGTCGTCTTCGACGTCCAGACCAAGGAAGACCTGGCGAAATACCGGGGCAACGTGGCCGGCAAGGTCCTGCTCATCCCCTCCACCTCGACGGTGGAGATCCGGTTCGAACCCCTGGCTACCCGTTACACCGAGGAGCAACTGGAGAACCTGACGACGGATAACCGTGCCGCGGCGCGCGCCCGCTACGGCGGAGCCGGCGGAGGCCGCATGGTCCGCGACTACCAGGCGATGATGGAACTCCGTCAGTTGATGGCGGACTTCTACAAGACCGAGAAGCCCCTCTGCATCGTGAACGGCAGCGGCACCTTCAACGTGCCCCGCGGTTCCGGCGTCAACTATCGCGCCGGCGATCCCGAACCCCTTCCCGAGGTGGCGATGCCGCTCGAGGACCTCGACCGCATGGTCCGTCTGATCCAGCATGGCCACAAGGTGGAGATGGAACTCGAACTCATCCACAAGTTCTCCGATGACACCGAGGTCCACAACCTCTATGCGGAGATTCCCGGCACGGATCCCAAACTCAAGGACGAGATCGTGCTCATCGGCGCCCACTACGATTCCTGGCACGGCGGCACCGGCGCGGCCGACAACGCCTCCGGCTGCATCGTGATGGTCGAGGCCATGCGCATCCTCAAGACCCTCGGCTTCCAGCCCAAGCGGACCATCCGCCTGGCCCTGTGGGGCGGTGAAGAGCAGGGACTCTATGGCTCGAGAGGCTATATGGACCAGTACCTGTACAAGGACGGCAAGAAACTCCCCGGCTTCGACAAGTTCGCGCTCTACCTGAACATGGACAACGGTTCCGGCCGTTTCCGCGGCATCTATCTGGAGCGGAACGATGCGGCCTTCCCCTTCTTCGAGGCGTGGATGAAGCCCATCGAATCCCTCGGATTCCAGTATCTTTCCCCGCAGACCACCGGCAGCACGGACCACGTCACCTTCAACCGGCTGGGCCTTCCTTCCTACCAGTTCATCCAGGACGAACTCGAGTACGGCCGTACCTATCACACCATCATGGACACGTACGAGCGTCTCTCCCAGAGCGACCTGAGGCTGGACGCGACCATCGTCGCCTGGCTGGCCGCCTGCGCCGCGAACGATCCGGGACGCATCCCGGTGTATCCGGTGGCCAACACGCCCCAGCGGGGGTTCTAAACCGCAAGCAACCTAATCTTATATGTCAGACTCCAGAAGATCATTCCTCAAGAAGGCGGGTGCGGGCATCGCTGCCTTCACCATCCTTCCCAGGCACGTTCTCGGTGCCATGGGCGGTGACAAACGGTTCGTGGCCCCCAGCGACCGCCTGACGCGGGGCATCATCGGCGTAGGCGGCATCGGCATGTCCTCGCTGCATTTCGCCAGTGATGAAAAGTGCCGCCTGGTGGCGGTCTGCGACGTGGACCGGAACCACCTGGACCGCGCCGTGGAGGCCGGAAAGAGCCGCTTCGGCACGACGCTGGCGGCCTACTCCGACTGGCGCGACCTGGTCCACGACCCGAACGTGGACATCGTCCACATCGCCACGCCTTCGCATTGGCATGCGATCCAGGCCGTCGAGGCCGCGCGTGCCGGAAAGGATATCTTCTGTGAGAAGCCTATGACGCGTACCATCGGCGAAGGTAAGAAGGTGGTGGATGCGGTCGCCCGCTACGGCCGCATCTTCCGCCTCGATACCTGGTTCCGCTTCAAGGACACCTTCTACGGCCTCGGCACCACCGTGGAGCCGCTGAAGAAACTGGTGGACAGCGGCCTGCTCGGCTGGCCGCTGACGGTGCGCATCTCCGGCGCGACCGGCTTCGCCTGGAAGTTCTTCTGGACCGGCCGGGAGAACCTGGTCCCGCAGCCCGTTCCCCGGGAACTGGACTATGACATGTGGCTCGGCCCCGCGCCCTTCAAGCCCTACCATCCGCACCGGGTGCACCAGACCTTCCGCGGCTACTGGGACTACGAGTCCGGCGGCCTCGGCGACATGGGCCAGCACTACATCGACCCGGTCCAGTACATCCTCGGGAAGGACGACACCTTCCCGG
>JAEEGH010002105.1_pt1 | contig 54754 bp, 35 predicted proteins | sample 9134181 | NCBI WGS metagenome assembly JAEEGH01 (sample SAMN16246544, study PRJNA631951) | gut metagenome | biome: gut microbiome; feature: rumen; material: DP-attached | host: Bos | place: Iran: Karaj | collected 2018-10 | reverse complement strand
CATTCCCGAGACAGCCTATGCCAACTACATGGGCTTTGCCTGCGAGACCGGTGCCGTGGTACGCACCATCACCACCCACATCGAGGACGGCTTTGCCCTGCCCCCCGTCGAGGAGTTTGAGAAGGTCATCAACGAGCGCACCCGCGCCATCATGATCTGTAACCCCAACAACCCGACCGGTACACTCTACAGCCGCGAGGAGCTCATGCGCCTGCGTGACCTGGTGAAGAAATATGACCTGTTCCTGTTTGCCGACGAGGTTTACCGCGAGTTTATCTATAGCGACGCGCCCTACACCAGCGCGATGCACCTCGAGGGTATCGAAAACAACGTGATCATGATCGACAGCGTGTCCAAGCGCTACAGTGAGTGCGGTATCCGCATCGGCGCCTTCATCACCCGCAACAAGGAAGTGCGTGCTGCTGCCATGAAGCTGGCTCAGGCCCGTCTGAGTCCTCCCCTGCTGGGTCAGATCGTCGCCGAGGCTTCGCTCGACGCTCCCCAGGCCTACCACAAGGGCGTCTATGACGAGTACATCGCTCGCCGTAACTGCCTGGTGGAGGGATTGAACAAGATTCCCGGTGTCTTCTGTCCGATGCCCATGGGTGCCTTCTACACCGTGAGCAAGCTGCCGGTGAAGGACATCGACGACTTCTGCCGCTGGTGCCTTGAAGAGTTCAACTACGAGGGCGAGACCGTGATGATGGCACCTGCCAGCGGTTTCTATGCAACCCCCGGCTTGGGTAAGGACGAGGTGCGCATGGCCTACGTCTTGAAGATCGAAGACCTGAAGCGTGCCCTGGTAGTGCTCGAGAAAGCCCTCGAGGCCTACAACGCCCGCTAAACGACACAACTTAGCATTCTATAGCCGCCAGTCCAATCGTCTGGCGGCTTTTTTTGTCTGGTATAGGGGTATTGCAAGAATAACAAGAAAATTGTATCTTTGCATTCCAATAAAAACACGATAGCAATGATAAGACAACAGAAACCCGCGAGGCGGGGACAGATGATACTTTACGTGGCATTGCTCGCCATTGTTGTGGCGTGCATGGTGGCACTGAGCCTGTGTGACCGACCCAAGGTGGCACCTGAGGACCGAGCCAGCGGTGGCGACACGTTGGATATTGCCATCGAGTACTCACCTGTGACCTACTACACCTATGATGACACGCTGGGTGGCTACAACTATGACCTGTTGCGCTTGATGAGTGGCAAAGCACGATGCCCCATGAAGTTCCATCCCGTAGTGACACTTGAGAAGGCTCTGGGTGGTCTTGAAGAGGGACGCTATGACGTGGTGGTGGCACAATTTCCCATGACGGCTGGTGACACATCGCGGTTTGCTTTTACTGAACCCATCTACATTGACCAGCAGGTACTCGTCCAGCGGCGCAGTAGCCACGCCATCCACTCTCAACTGGATCTCGCGGGTGATACCGTGTGGGTGGTCAAGGGCTCGCCCATGGTGCAGCGCATCGCTAGCCTGAGCCGCGAGATCGGTGACACCATCTATGTCCATGTCGATGAGTTGTATGGCCCCGAACAGTTGATGATGATGGTCGCAGCTGGCGAAATCCGCTATGCCGTTGTCAACCGCTCGATAGCCCGTGCCATGGCGTCACGTCTGCCCAATATTGACCGATCGGTTGCCATCAGCCTGTCACAATTCCAGTCATGGATGGTTTCCAAGGACCGCCAGGGCCTGTGTGACAGCCTCAACAAGTGGCACCATCAGATTAAACTTGACACAACTGCCTATCTGGACCTACAGAGGCGATACTTTGGCGGCACATTTCCAACCCTGGCACGATAATTAATTATATCGGCTGCACCTCAGCCATCGATGCAAGCATCATGGCGTTCGGTTGGCACGAAATTGAATATTATCGGCTGCACCTCAGCCATTGATGCAAGCATCATGGCGTTCGGTTGGCACGATAATTGCAGTGTTTAGGTACATTTTACCCTTATCACATCACTACAACAACGTCAACAAAAACACCAAGCAGTATGAGAATCAGGAAAAAACAAGCATCAGCAACCAGTGACTTTGAGCAGTTCCTCAAAGCCTATAATTGTACCTACCATGTTGAAAAAGACAAGAGTGCAACAACCTACAACTTTGAGTTTCAAGCGGCACAATTTGTCGCAACCATCCGCAGCCAGAATGACTGCGTAGAGATCACTTATCCCTGCATGTCAGTAGTTGGCATCGACTACCTGGACTTGGTAAGATCCAAGTGCAACGAACGCAACAACAGCAATATCCTGTTCAAGTTCACCTACTCCATCGACCACGAGGAGAACCGCTTGAATGTACACCTGTCCTTCTTTAACAACAGCGTTACACCTGAGCTGATCGCTCACGAGCTGGGAGCAGCCTTCCATTTCCAACGCGAGTGGCAGCGCGACCTCGACAGTGCCATCGACGACAGCAAGGACACCAAAAACCATGATTTGGAGAGTGACTTGTACAAGTACCAGCGCGAGATGTTCCTGTTACGCCGCATGGAGATGAGTCAGCAACTTGACGGCCTCACCGCCAATATCGCCAGCAGTACCAAGGCCTTGCCCCTGTGGAAGGCGTTGGAGACTGTGGCACCGCTGCCTGCAGCCCACCTATTGTTCATGACAGTGAATACCGTGAATGGCCAGCAACAGCTCAAAAATGAGGATGAAATACGCAATTTCGACCTGCGCAGCGCCCTTGTTGATGGCCAGGGCAAGCAGGCAAGGCTCACGCGTGACTATGCCCTGCTCGACCTGCATTACACTCAAGGCGAGGACCAGCAGCCGCTGATGACCACTATCGCACTCACTGCCGAGGGCGAGGATGACCACTCCATCTACACGCGCGTGACCATCACCCACCCCATGCGCAATGCCAGCCGCCGCAACTCGCTAAGTAACGAGAAACGGCAACCAATGAGCACCAGCATGCTCATCGCGCTTGACCGCAGCGATGACCACCAGCGTCAGCAGGAGTTTGAATACATGTGGAGTGACGCGCGCCTCAAAGCCCAGGGCAAAGAGAAAGACAACCTGAGTGATGACCAGAAGATGTTGTGCCAAGTGAACAATGCCGATGAGGCCTACAACCTGTATTGGGGGCAGCGCATGTTCAACAACGGTCGTTATTATGAGGCTATATTGTATCTGGAGAACCTGTTCAACTCCTATCGCGGGGACTTCTTTGAAATGAGCGCCGAGCGCAAGCACATGTTCATTGAGGTGGCCTACAAGCTGGGCTTCTGCTACAACGAACTGGGCTTGTACAAACAGGCCTTCTATTACCTTGACCTGATGGCCAGTGACGGCAACATCCGCCACACGATGGAACTGGTGAACGCCCTGGCCAACAGCAAGGACATGCGCCTGTTCAGTTACACCGAGGGGATTATGGAAGAGGTGAAGCGCAACTTTGAAAATAATGACGAATTGCCCGACAACATCAAGGATTTCATTAATTTCCTGAGACGTCGCCGCGGCTATGCCTTCATCGACTTCAACGATCTGGATAAGGCCGAGAAAATCTTCACCGCCATGCTTGACGAGGAAGATAACGCCGACTATGCCATCAACGGACTCGCCACTATCAAGAAGCTGAGGGAACAACGAGACAAAGGCATCTCACCCCAAGAGCCTGAGGCCAACAAGTAAAACATAGTTGACCCAATAGGTCATTATCACAGAGTGGCACCCCCAGTAACTAGAGGGATGCCACTCCTTATTGTATCTTAAAGGGGGTGTCATCATTATGACTTGGTTAAGTGACCGTGCTATCGCACGGGAAATTAAAACAAATTATTTAAAAAATTAGATAAAAATTTTAATACAAAACTTGTTTTAATTTTCCACCCGAAGGGCGGTTATAATTCCAGCAGTTGAATTATGACACAGCCTCTTGTTATTCAACCAAATCGATTGACTTAATCAAGTCAGCACTAGTCAACTAGGCTCCCTTAGCATTGCCGCTCAGGAGCATATCGATAAGGGCTGTCACATCAGCTATGTTTACAATGCCATCATCGTCCACGTCGGCATTAGCGGGAACAGTGCCGCCACTCAGCAGAATGTCTATCAAAGCGGTCACATCGGCGATGTTCACAACACCATCACCATCCACGTCACCAGGCATGGGCACATCGATTCTTTCCCAGGTGCTTCCAGTCCATCGTAGGCAAACCCAGTTCTTTCTTTTGGCGGTTAACACTTGTGCGTCAGTTATAACGTTGCCCTCGTCGACATTGTCCAGGACAGCAATTTCGCCTGGGATGCTTCCTGGGACTGTTGGCAGGCTGTTCACTAAGTTGGTCATATTATTGCCGCTGATGTGGTTCTGCCAGATAGAGAGATTGTTCAGTGAGGTGCAGCCCGACAAGTCAAGTGAACTTAAATTGTTCATGTTAATCCAAGCGCTCTCTAATGCCGGGCAGTTATATAAATAGACTGAGGACAGTTGAGAATTGCCAGAACAGCGCAACGTAGTCAAATTCGGGTTACCCGAAACCCTGACAAAAGATAAATTTGGCTTGTAATTGAGTGTCAACGTGGAAATCTTGTTGTTGCGGCAGTACAACTTCTCAAGATTGGTCATCGAGTTCACAGCACTCAAATCGGTTATAGCGCAGTCCTCACAGTCCAGATAAGTGATGGCGGTACAGTCTCCCAGACCAGTAATCTCCGCCAAATTGTAGTTGTAATAACACTCCAGACGCTCAAGCGCCGTACATCCCGTAACATTGAGTGTGGTCAAATTGCCATTATAGCAATAGATGAGTTTCAGTGAGGTGCAATTGTTGCAATTAATCTTAGTCAAATTTGGCTTATTGCTTGCTACTAGGGAGGTTAGCTTGGTGGAATAGCAGATTAGGGTCTGCAATTCTGAGCAATTTGACAAGTAAAGTGAGGTAAGGTTTGAGTTGGGGGCACAATCCAGATAAGTCAGTTTGGTATTAGCGTACAAGTCAAGCGAGGTAAACGAGTTACCCCAGCAACGCAGTTCCTTCAATTCGGTAAAGAACTCAATACCCTTCATGTTGGCGATACCCTTACTATACACGCTTAGGGATGTCATATTGGCGATGTCATATTGAGTAAGGTATCCATCAGGATAGAGTGAGAGAAGATAATTGCGGAAATTCGCATCAGGGAAATTGGTGGAGTTAATCATGACGACATCCAACGCCATGATGTTTCTGCAATACCCCTGCCATCTAAAACTATCTTGAAAATCCGATAATACACTAGGCAAAACATATAGGCAATCAGCCGATCCTGCAACATAATCAGTACCCCAGCCCCAAGTACTCATAATCCCTGGTTCTGTTGAATAGCACTCAATTGAAGAGAAGCCACATCCCTCAAAGGCATGATAACCAATATCTTCCACAGTAGCGGGAATGACAAGGTAACTAATGCCTGAATTCTTAAATGCATGGGCTCCAATAGCATCAACAGTGTAAGTCACACCATTATATGTGACTTGACGGGGAATATCTACCCTTCCACTGTAATTAGTTTCATCGATTGCAATACAAGGTGAATCTTCTTCAAAATCGCCTGTGACTTCAACGGTTGAACTACTTGTTCTATTGTAGTAGATGCCATCTTTGTAGAAGTCATAGGCGCTGGCAGTTACTGCCGTTCCCGCTAGCAAGAGCAGCAAAAGCAATGTTTTAAGATAAAGATAATGAGGTTTCATAAGGATAATGGTTTTGGTGCCTCCTGCGTCCCTCGAATTTGGCGTTAAAGTATTAGTAGTTCAAAAGCGCAGGGACTTAGTTTGTCCTCCGCGGGACAACGCGCTTTCTTCTCGTGAATAGTACAACTGCCCGCCGCTAAGGGATACCCCCTTATGCGACGCGCGCAACAAAGATAGTATAAAAAATTAAAAAAGCAAAAAATACTATCTATTCTTCAAAAATAAATAGTATTTATGGTATTTTTATTCTAGTACGGTTTTCTTGTGAAGGGCGGTGCCAAAATAGCGCGGGATGGGTGTCTCAAAGACTAATGGCTCGCCAGTAACGGGATGGTAGAACGCAAGTTTAAACGCATGCAGGCACATGCGCTTGCCTGGGTCGTCCTGATGCCCATACTTGCCGTCGCCCACCACGGGATGCCCGATGTCGGCCATGTGGACGCGGATTTGGTTCTTTCGCCCCGTGAGCAAGTGCAAAAAGAGCAATGAGCGCTCAGGGCCGGGCTCAATGAGTTCCCACTCGGTAGCGGCAAACTTGCCGCCATCGTCAACGGGGCTGCTCACGACCACCATGCGCTCGGTGTCATGCAGCCAGCTCTCGACCTTACCTTGAGGCTGCTCCATGATGCCCTCGACCACAGCGACATAGCGACGGTCTATAATCGTGCTGTGCCAATCGGCGGTCATCTGTTGTTGGACATCCACGCTCTTGGCATAAACCATGAGTCCCGACGTGCGCACATCCAAGCGATGCACCACATGGGCCGTGCAACGCTGATGTGTCTCGGTAAAATGACGGTCCAGCAGCGTTTTCATGTTCAGGCTACCGGCTCCCACAGGCATCGACAGCACGCCCTGCTGCTTATCCACCACCACAATCCAACGATCCTCATAGACAATGCGGTAGTAGGGATTATTGGCCGATGACGGGCGGGCATGGCGGCGAATGCTCACCACGCATCCCTCATCTAGCGGGTAATCGACATGGGTCTGTACCTGCCCGTCAACAGTGACGCCTCCATGGCTCAAAATGGCCTTGGCCTTGTTGCGGCTGATGCCGTCCAGGCAGTGCATGACAAAATTGAGCAACTTGTCGGGCTGCTTGACCTCACGCACGATGGCCTTGTCATCGTTGCGGGGCACGCGGTGGTTATGCTGTCGTCCCATTTGATATAGTATTTTTAGTCAAAGATATGGCGCAGACGGGAGAAAATGCGGCTCTTGTCGCTGTCGCTGGGCTTGACATGCTCACCGCCCTGCAGGGTGGTGATGGCCTCCTTCTCCTTGTCGTTGAGTTTCTCGGGCATATACACCATGACATTAATGAGCAGGTCACCTGTGCCATAGCGCTCGGGCGAGGGCAGACCTTTGCCGCGCAAGCGCAGGATGCTACCAGGCTGGGTACCGGGCTTGATGGTGACACGTGCTTTGCCATCGACTGTAGGCACTTCCACCTTACCGCCGAGCACTGCCGTGGGAATATCCAGCATGAGGTTGTAGATGAGGTCATTACCATCGCGGGTGAGTTGAGCATCACGCACTTCCTCGATAACCACGAGCAGGTCACCGGGCACACCGCCACCAGGAGCATCATTACCCTGGCGACCCATGCGCAGCGTCATGCCGTCGGATACGCCAGCGGGAATGCTGATGCTCACGACCTCTTCCTTGCGCACAAGTCCCTTGCCGCTGCAATGGGGGCATGTTTCCTTGATGCGCTTGCCACTGCCGCCACAGGTGTGGCACACGCTCTGGGACTGCATGGTGCCGAACATGGTGCGCTGCATGCGGGTCTCCACGCCCGTACCGCCGCAAGTTGGGCAGGTCTCAAGCGCAGTGCCGTTCTTGGCGCCAGTGCCGTGGCAATGGTCACATGACTTCATGCGCGGGATGCGCAGCTTTTTCTCGGCGCCCTTGGCAATCTCGGACAAGGTCATCTTGACGCGCACACGCAGGTCGGTACCGCGCTTCACGCGCTGTGCCTGACTGCTCGCACCGCCGCCAAAAAAGTCGCCGAAGCCGCCAAAACCACCGAAACCGCCGAACAAGTCGCCGAATTGCCTGAGGATGTCGTCCATCGACATGCCGCCGCCATAGCCGCCACCACCCATTTGCTCACCAGCAAAACCAAACTGGTCATAGCGGGCGCGCTTATCGGGGTCGCTGAGTACATTATAGGCCTCGGCAGCCTCTTTGAATTTCTCCTCAGCCGCCTTTTTCTCGACATCGCTCTTCCCTTGCTGTTTATCGGGATGATACTGGATGGCGAGTTTGCGGTAGGCCTTCTTCAGGTCATCGGCAGTGGCATTCTTGTCCACGCCTAACACCTCATAGTAATCTCTTTTTTGAGCCATAGTTTTTATTAGTTTCTAGACCCTAGTCCTTAGTTTCTAGTTTTTTCTCAAGTTTATCGTTTATCAGCTGCCGACAACCACCTTGGCGTGGCGCAGCACTTTATCATTGATCATGTAGCCCTTGATGGTCGTGTCGATGACCTTACCCTTCATCGAGGGGTCGGGTGCAGGGAACGTCGTCACGGCCTCATGAATATCGGTATCAAAATCCTTGCCTGTGGACTCGATGGCCGACACATGCTGACTCTCAAGGTATTTCACAAACTTGCTATAGATGAGATCCACGCCCTCCTTGAGGCTATCCAAATCGCCACCCTTGTTGATGGCATCAAGAGCACGCTCCAAGTCATCGACAACAGGCAGCAGATCTCGCATCGCACCCTCGGTTCCATTCTTGATGAGATCGGCTTTCTCCTTAATGGTGCGCTTGCGGAAATTCTCGAAGTCAGCCATGAGGAACAAGTATTCTTTCTTCTCATGTTCGAGCTGTGCCTCAAGTTCTTCTATCTTCTTAGCAGGGTCAACATCATTCTCCTTTTCAGCTTCAGGCTCTTGGGTCTGCTCCTGGACATTCTCCTCTTCAAGGATCTCGTCGTGAGTGACCTTAACCTCTTCGTCTTTTTGATTCTTTTTGTTTTTCTTAGACATATTGTTGTTGAGTTAGAATTCGTTATACCAAAATAAAACTACAAAAACCGCTCCAAGGCGGCTCTCGTCAGTCCCAAAACCAGTCAAATGGTGTAAATCATTGACGTGCCTCTCATCCAAACTAGAGCGAAAGGACAAAGGTGGCGCAATCGGTAAAAGTGTCAGCCGCCTGTTCTGCCAGTTTGTCATCATTAAAAATGCCGAATACCGTTGACCCTGAGCCTGACATGGCAGCATATTGCGCACCCGCGTCGAGCAAGGCCGCTTTGATAAGCCACAACTGGGGCAGAGCGGCAAACACGCTAGGCTCAAAATCGTTAACCAACAGTCCATCCCAAGCCTCAATGGGACGGGAAATGATGTCGGTAAGCGCCAATGCGGGTTGCTGAGGAACGACACGGCTGTAGGCCGTGCGGGTATCCACGCCCACGGGAGGCTTGACCAGCAGCAGGGTCTTGCCCTTTAGATCCACATCAATAGGTGACAGCACGTCACCGATGCCTGTTGCCAGCATGGGGCGGTTATAGATGAAGAAGGCGCAGTCGGCACCCAGTGTCGCGGCCATCGCGGCCAAATCGGCATCCTGAATTCCCAGTTCAAACATCTGGTTGAGCATGATCAAGGCGTGGGCGGCATCACTCGAGCCACCTCCCAGTCCAGCGCCATCGGGAATGTGTTTATACAAGTGCATGGCCACTGGAGGCAAGCTGTAACCTTCCTGAAGCAGCTTATAGGCCTTCATGACGAGGTTTTTCTCGGGAGGGCAGTCCACACCGTTGCCATAGCACGTGAGTGTCGTCGTGTCGCCCTCACTGGCTGGCACGATTTCGAGCACATCGCTTAGGGGCACAGGGAAAAACACGGTCTCGATATTATGATAGCCATCTTGACGGCGCTCAACAATATTCAGGCCTAGATTGATTTTAGCGTTGGGGAATGTGATCATTGCTTGGATTATAAGATTGGACTGATTAGGCGCACGACTGATTCCAGTGCTTTTTGAATGAGCGGGCGCTTTTTCCACTGACCCAAACTCAAACGGGTACACTGCTTCATATCGTTCTCAAATATCGCCTTCATCTGTTCGTTGTACCGCTTGCTATAAATGAGCATATTGAATTCAAAATTATGCTCAAAACTGCGGAAATCAAAATTGGTGGAACCCGTCGTGACAAACTCGTCATCGACGATGAGAACCTTGGAATGCAATACTGTAGGCTCATAGTGATAGATCTTGATGCCTGATTGCATACACTCTTTGATATAGGAACCCGTAGCCAAGCGCAGCATCGTCGAGTCAAGCACTCGAGGTATCATCAGCCGCACGTCAACACCGGCTAGAGCAGCACTCTGCAATGCCTTGAGCAGGGCATCGCTGGGCAGGAAATACGGTGTTTGGATATAAACGCAACGCTTGGCCAACGTAATGGCCTTGAAGAAAACAAAAGAGATGTTGTGCCAGCGATTGGTGGGACCACTGCGCATCATCTGCACAATCTGAAGGCCGGCGGGATTAACCACGGCTTGCTCCACATGATGCATCTCCTCGGTAAGCAAGGTCCTGGTAGTGAAACTCCAGTCAATGGCGAACGAATACTGCATAGCCGTAACTGCACCACCTGTAACGCGCAAATGGGTGTCTCGCCATGGTGTTGCCCAATTCTTGTCACCGATGACATAGCGGTCGGCAATATTCATGCCTCCAGTATAGCCCACTTTACCATCAATGATGACAATCTTGCGGTGGTTGCGCCAGTTGATGCGGAATGCCATCGTGGTAAACGTCAATTCAAGGAACGGGTGGACCTCGATACCGGCGGCACGCATCTGCTTCAATGCCTTGGAGCTAATATAGAACGACCCCACATAGTCATAAAGCACTCGCACCTTCACGCCTTCATGGGCCTTTTTTATAAGTAAATCGATCAGCTCAGCCCCCACGTGGTCTTTCTCGATGATGAAGTACTGCACGTGAATAAAACTGCGCGCATTCTCAATATCACGCTTCAGGGCATCAAATTTCTCCTGACCACTCGTAAAGGTCTGGATTTCATCCCCGATAAATGAGTGAGACTCGGTGAGTTTATTGACCAGCGAGATGAGTTGGCGCGAATCTTCACTCAGCATGCTCTCTTGTTCCTGATGGGGCTCAAAACTGTGCAATCGGCGCAAATCGCGCAAGTCTGTACGCGAAATGATCCTCATGCCCTTAAGACTGCGACCGAAAATCAGGTAAACCACCAGTCCCACAACAGGCAGCAAAACAAGCACCAGCACCCATGCGATAGACTTCACCGGATTGCGGTTCTCGCCCAACACAACGCCAATCACGGCAAGCACCATGATGATATACAACACCACAACGATGTTGTATAACAGTCCAGCGTATGGGAACAATTCGGCGAGAAGCATAATCTCGGTTATTAGTTTTTAAATGATAATGGACGTGACATGGTCACGCCCACCTTTCAATTTCGCTTCAAATTATCACAAGGATTGCTCGTGCCCCACTTATCGCACAATAACCTTGCGTGACCACTGGTTACTGCATTTCACGATATAGAACCCCTTGGGGAAATCTACCGATACCCGTTGGTCGGCACTCACGCGTACCACCTTAACGAGTTGCCCAGTGATAGAATAGACATTGAAGGTGGCGTCGTTGCTACCCGCAGTGAAGATGATGCGCCCCTCAGCGCCCTGTGCAGCAGGGGCGTTAACAGTAGTTTCGACACGCTGCGGCAAGAAGTTGTCAGGCATCGGGAGGGCATATGCGCCACCCATTGCCAACAAACATACCGCTATGTAAACTACGCGTTTCATCTTGTGCCTCATTCTTTTTCAATCTGCAAAGATATTGCATTTTGGGGAAATCACAAATAATTTTCCCGATTTTTTTCATTTAGACTCGTTAAGCAGCAAAAAGTTAAATCAACTCTTCACATTTAACACGATTAAACCATCAGATGGGTGACATTGGAATGGAAGCCTCCACCCTAGAAACAGGAAAGAACCGCCTTTAAGACGGTTCTTTTCCAATAAATCGTTATGATTGACTATATTACTCCGCGTTACCGAGCAAGATATCAATCAAGTAAGTTACATCTTCAATCCTGATCACGCCGTCATGGTCAACGTCGGCAGCAGCCAGGTTGATTGCGCTAGCATCGCCAGTCGTCAGGTAGTCAATCAAGAAAGTGACATCATCAATGTTGACTCTACCATCACCATCCAGGTCACCATTCAAGCCCTCACCTTGCTGGAGCAAGACTTCCCTGGAATTGCTCCACAAGCTCTCGGTACCATTGACATAAACGCTCTTAACGCGGTACAGGTAGGAGATGCCGGCGGTCAGGCCAGTCACGTTGTAGAACTTATCGGGGGTGATACCCTCAATCAAGCGATAAGCTGCATCACCGCTCTCGGTTGCATTGAATGCAAAGGGCTCGGGATCGGTAATCTCACCACCATAAATCTTGATGCTCTGGATCTCGGGATAATAACCTGCGGTAAAGGAAATTCTGCCGTGGTTACCCACCTCAAGCACTACCAGATAGGTATCCAATTCCTTTACCAGTGTCAACGTCTCGCTATCCTCATCGGTCGAAACAGTGAGGTCGGTGGTGACACCCTTAGAATAAGCCTTAGCCTTAACGATGACGCTCACCTTGTTGTATCCAACCAAGTCACAATTAGCTGTGATCACACTGTTGCGGCCCGGTGAAAGGAAGCCGCCGTCCAAATACAGATGTGTGCCATTGAATGACCATCCCTCGGGCAGATAATTAGCTGCATCTGAAGCGTGGTTGGTGCTCTCGCTGGGCACGTCGCTCCAGTCGGCCTCGGTAAGCAGGCATACATCGGGTTTCTGCCTTACTTCCAGCGTGTAGCTTGCTACATTCTCCACAGGGGTTGCATCGGTCCAGTCGGCACGGAACGAGGTTGCGGTTACGCTCTGCTGATCGGGTTCCTGCATAATGGGACGGTACAGCTCATACTCTGAGCGACCCTTCAAAGTAATAACGATATCGTCAACACCAGGACTGCTGCAAGTCAAGGTAGCAGTATAATTGCCCTCGGTTTGAGGTGCATAGGTAACGACGATTTCATTGTTGACACGATTGTCCTCATCGGGAACGAGCGAAGTCTGATTAATGCTGAACACACCATTCTCATCGTTGAGCGTGATGGTTACATTGCCCTCAAGGTTGCGGCCCACGAGGTTGAACTTGGAAGTTGCGGTCCTGTTCTTGTAGCATTCCATCGACAGCTCGCTGGCATCGGCCCTGAGGCGAGGCATCGTGAGAGGCGGCTGGATACCGATAACCATCTGCTGATACTGGTTGTAGGTCGAGCCACTGCCATTGAAGGCGTTGATAGCAAAGTAGTTGTTATAAGAACCACTCCAGCCCCAGTTGATGTGGTACTTGTTGGTGCTGCTGTCATAACCGTCGACATTAAAGGCGTGACCGCCACCAAAATAGCCACCACTGATAGCGCAGAAGACGATAGGACGGCCCTCAACGAGCTCTTCCTGCATGATAGCAGCCCACTCGGCGTCGGTGTAGAGTGTTTGGCCACCCTGATAAGCACTGGTCTTCTTTACCATGCGCACGGTCTCCTCATCATAGCCAAAGAGCTTGAACGCATTGACAATGAGGATGACACTATCGGCATCAATACCGCTACCATCTGAGCCATAGGCCATATGCTCAGCCTGGCCCACATAACGCATCAGCGTAGCCACAGCATTAGCCTGAGCAGTAGTATAACCACTGCCATAAACATCGAGCATATTGTCCCAGTCAAACATCACTGAGGGCAATGCAGGTACATTAACATAGTTAGTGCTCCAACCAGAGCTCATTTCGCACCTGTAGGCGGGAATCTCGGGGGTGGGGAAATCGGGATATTTCCAATAATGGAACACCATTGCGGCCGAGGTTGCCGGGCAACCGGTCAAGCAACGCGTACCATTGATGACGCATTGGTTGTTATAGGGCGCGTCCTGATCCCACATGGCTGTCAACAGCGGGGCCACGCTGGGGGTGTTGAGCGACGGAGCCATCATTGACGGGGTCTCCACCTGCATACCCTCATGAGCCTGCAGGTATTCCAATTGATCCTTGTATGTACCCAGCCAAGCACGCATGTTGGTGGGAATATTGTTCATGTCAAGGGGATAGTCGCCATAGCCCAAAATACGCTCGGCACGGTCATCACCCGAGACAATCACAAAGCCATTTTGAGTATTAAACACATAATACACTGCACGGTCCAACATCTTGGAGTTCATCTCGGCATGGACCATCTTGAGCTCACCTGAAATGGGAGCTGATAATTTACCGTCATACAGTTTTTGACTGATAAAACTCTGCGCGTGGGACTTTGCTGTCTTCACATCGACAGGAGCAGCCCACGCCTGGATAGCCGCAAACATAACAGCGGCACACAATAAGATTCTTCTCATAAATCTACTGATTAATTAATGGTTATAATGTTGAGATTTTTTCTTCAGAACGTCAGGTTAAAGAGTATAAACGCCATTGCAATAACAACGACGTTAAAAAACAGTCGCAAAATTACACCAAAAACCATAAAAGAACAATCTTTTTCCGGAAAAATCATAAAAAAAACAATCGATTTGCGCTAATCATCATCAAACTATTATTATTGGGACTAACCTCACTGGCAAAAAAAGTCTCGGACACCATTGAGATGCCCGAGACTTATCATGTGGTAAAGTTTACCTGTTTTTATCAATTACCGCTACCCAGCAGCATGTCGATGAGACTGGTCACGTCTTTAATGGTTACTTCGCTGTCGCCTGAAACATCGGCACAGGTGGTGCAGATGTCACTGCTGGCGCCTAACAAATAGTCAATCAAGGCCGTCACATCCTTGATGGTCACATCGCCGTCGTGGTTCACGTCACCCGGATCGAAACCATGAGGAGCGGAACCGTTATCAAAGAGGGTCACTTCCTCGATGTTGCTCCAGACGCTCTCGGTACCGTCAGTATAGATGGCCTTCACCTTATAGAGGAATGTTCCAGCCTCGGCCAAGTTCTCGACAGTGTAGAACTTGTCGGTGATACCCGTGATGAGGCGATAAGTCTCATTGCCAGTCTCGGTAGCGCGCATCTGAGGAGCAGTAACCTCGCCAGCATAAATCCTGATAGACTGGATGTCGGGGTAATAGTCGGCAGTGAACTTGATCTGCTCGCTCTCGGTGCAGTCGAGCACAACAGTGTAAGCTTCAAACGAACTCGTAAATTCCACATACTCCTGATCAATGCTAGTGCTGATCGTCACGCCCGAGTGCTTGTAAGTAGAGTAGTCCTTACCAACAATCACTACCGTCACCTTATCAAATCCAGTCAGATCAAGGGTGTTTGTATTGATATAATCACCAGTATTGATGGAGATGCAACCGCCATCGAGATACATTCCACTAAGGCTGTATCCCCAACCCTGGGGCAGATAGTCGCTGGCATGGCTAGCTACATTGCCACCGCTGGGCAGGTCGCTCCAGTCAGCCTCGGCAATAAGATCGCCAGCCGAGGGGCCTGCAGGTTTGGCGCTCACCTCAAGGGTATAGCTGGCCACATTCTCGGCAATGGTCTGGTCGGTCCAGTCGGCACGGAACGAGGTCAAACGAATGTAGTTGCTATCAGCAGGCTGCATCACGGGAGTATAGACTTCCAGCGGTGCATTGGTGGCAGTACCACTAAGGGTAACAACCTTATTCTCAGCACCCTCGCTGCTTAGGGTAATGGTGGCAGCGTGATTGCCCACAGCCTGGGGAGCATAGGTCACGGTAACGGTCGCGTTAGCGGCACCATTTTCAACGGTGATGGTAGCGACGTTGGTTGTAAACACGCCGTTAGCGTCATTAAGGGCTACTGTGATCCCTTCGCTCAAATTCTCACCAACCACATTAAAGGTTGCAGTAGTAGTCTCACCAGTATAGCACTCCATTGAGAGTTCCTGAGGGCTGACCAGGATGCGGGGATTGGTCGCCATGCCTGGAGGCTGCACACCAGCAAAGAAGATAGGCCAGAAATCATAAACCACCAGCCAACCATCGGTCGAGAATGCGTTAAGCGCATAATAAGTATTTAACGACGGGTTCATACCAAAGTTCACGTGATACATGTCATTCTCGGCGTCATAGCCGTCAACATTAAATGCGTGGCCACCAAGGCTGGTGGAGTCAGACGACATGTCGTAAGCACAGTAAATCAACGGACGGCCAGCACGCAATTCAGCCTGAATTGCTTCGGCCCATTCTGCGTCATTATAGTACTCTTCTTCGGTATAATCATGTGCTGCGAGTTCTTCAGGGGTATCGGGCGAGTCACACTTTTTTACAATGCGGGCATCCTCGTCAAAACCAAAAGTCTGGATAGCAGTAAGAATTTCAGGATTCCTAGTACCCGTTTGATTGGTATTATAGTCTACTTTTTCGGCCTGACCCACGTAACGCATCAGGTAAGCGATAGCATCCTCGTTTACCTGCGGTAAACGGTCAAGATCCACATCATAGTAGGTGTCCCACATATTATTCCAGTCAAACGTATATTCCCCCAGGGCGGGCACATTGATGTGAGAGTCTTCACAAACGTAGGCAGGCAATGCTGGAGAGGTAGTCGGATACTCCCAATACCTCATCACTTGGGCAAGAGCGACTGCTGTACATCCCACTTTGCAATAAGTGTTGCCCACCTTGGGACATTGCTTATTGTAAGGCTTGTCTTGAGCCCAAGCGGTTTGCAGCATGGGATCGACCGAGACGCCACGTGTGGCGGAGCGTTTGGCCACAAACATGCCAGGATGAGCCTGCAGATACTCCATTTGTTTCTGATAGATATTCAGGAAGTACTGCACGGCTTCGGGAAGTTCGTTCAAGTCATTGAGTGAACCCTCACCATAAGCGAGAATATCCTTGGCGCGGTCATCACCCGAAACGATGACATAACCCTGGTCGGTATTGACAATGTAATAAGCAGCCATAGCGACATTGCTCGAGTTTTTCACCTCATGGGTCCACTTGACAGTGGGGGCCGAGGTCATCAAGCGGCTATTGAAAGCCTTGGTACGCAAGAAGGCAGTGGCCTTGCTTTGGGCTGTTGACAGGTCAACATTCCCAGCAAGCACTGGCATAGCCACCAGCAAGAGTGCGGCTAAGAATAATAATTTCTTCATAAATGAATGTAATTTTTTATAGTGAAACAATAAAATAGTATCCTTGTCCTTAATTGTTGCAAAATAAACATAAAAACATCAATTCTGCAAGAAATCAAACGATTACTTTCACATCAGTTGCCTGCCAATAACAAGTCGATGAGCGCAGTCACGTCACCAATGCTAACATCACCATCACCGTTCATGTCGGCACAAACAAGGCATGCGTTGGAATTGCTACCCAACAGATAATCGATGAGGGTGGTAACATCGGCGATGCTCACGCTCCCATCATGGTTCACGTCACCCAAGTCAAACCCGTGGCCATTGTCGGACAATGTCACCATTTCAATATTGCTCCAATCGCTCTCGGTGCCGTCGATATACAATGCCTTAACCTTATACAGGAACGTGCCCCCAGCCGTGAGGTTCTGAACGTTATAAGACTTGGTGGTAATTTCCTCAACCAGACGGTAATCTTCGCCGCCGGTCTCGTTGCCAGTTAACGCTGTACCTTGCGTCGCGTCGCCAGCATAGATCTTAATATCCCGGATCATGGGATAATAACCAGCCTTGAAAACAACTTGCTCGGTCTCGTTACAGTCAACGACCAATGTCTTGGTCTCATAGGTGTACATGAACACCAGCTCCTGGGTGCCATGGCTAGTTGTGACATAAAGCTCCGAACCGTCACCATAGTATCCATAGGCTTTAGCTGTGACCTCGATGGTCATCTTGTCATATCCCTTGAGGTTGAGAACGTTGGTAGTAATGGTGCCGTTGCGGCGCATGCTCACGCAACCGCCATCAAGGTTAAACTCGCTGCCGTTGAATGTCCAGCCCTCGGGCAAATAGTCGCTGGCATGGGATGCCTGATTGGAGGGGGACATCTGGGGCAGATTGCTGAAATCGGCCTCGGCAAGCAAGGTGTAGGATGGCTTGGGATTCACCTCAAGCGTATAGCTGGAAATGTTTGCTGCAGGTGTCGCATCAGTCCATGACGCACGGAATGATGTCATGGTAACAGTTGCATCGCTGGCAGGTTGCATCTCGGGCGCATAAACCTCGAGGGGAGCCGTGCCGTTTAGCGTGATGGTCACTGCATCGGCCCCATCAGTGGTGCAGACGATGGTGGCGGTGTTGCTGCCCACAGCAGTGGGAGCATAGGTAACCGTGATATCCATGCCAGCTTCGGCCTGTGCCTGGGTCAATGCCACATGGTCAATGCTGAATACCCCATCGGCATCGTTAAGCGTGAGCGCCACACCTGATGTCAAGTTAGTTCCCTTGAGGCTAATTGTAGCGGTGGCCAATTGATTGATATAGCTCTCGATATCAATTCGATTGGGATAGGCTTGGAGGCGTGGATTCTGAAAACCCTGGGAAGGCTGGATTCCAATGACCATCTGCTGACCTGTGCCAAAGGTATAGTCTCCATAGGTGAATGCGTTCAAGGCAAAATGGCCGTTACCGCGGCCGTTCCAACCCCAGTTAATATGATAGTTCCCGTCACCGTCATAGCCATCGATATTGAAGGCATGGCCCATTCCTGTATAGTTGTCATAAGCCAGGTATACAATCGGGCGCCCTGCATCAAGCTCGACTTGAATCAGATCAGCCCATTGGACATCGCTGTAATTGGCATAGCCTAAATCATCGGTCTTGAACAGCAACTGGGCTTTTTGGTCATACTCAAAGAACTTGACCGCCCTTAACACATCCTTACCATAGGCTCCACTGCCCGAGATGGTATAGTCCATCTCCTCGACCTGACCGATATAGCGCATCAAGTGGGCCACAGCAGAAGCTTGAACTTGGGTATAGCTATTATTAGCATATTCATCTATCATATTATCCCAGTCAAAGACTGTGGGAGGCAATTCGGGCAATACCGTACCATAAGAGGGTGTGGTGTAGGAGGGCACAGTGGGCGTCAATTGCTTGGGATATTTCCAGTAATAGAACACCATTGATAATGATGTTGCAGGGCAGCCTGTATAACAGGTGTCAGCACCATAAACCGGGCACTCGTTCCAGTAGGGAGCATTCTGGCTCCAATTGGCAGTGAGCAATGGATTAACCACAGTCCTGGAGTCATTTACCCCAATCGACGCGTTGCTCACTTGGATAGTAGGATGTTGTAACAGGTAATCTATCTGCCGTTTATATCCATTTAGCCAATACTTCATGTTGGCAGGCATGGTTTTAATATCTTGAATGCGACTGTCACCATAGGCCAAAATCTCGCGAGAGCGGTCCTCACCAGAAACTACGACAAAGCCATCGGTAGCATTGAAAATATAATACACTGGTGTCGTGCCATCATGGGAGCTGACTTCAGTGTGTACCAGTTTAAGGTCGGTTACAGGACTCATCACACGTCCGGCCCCAGATTGTTGAAGCAGGAACTGATAGGCCTTGATTTGGGCGCCTCTCACATCAACAGGAGCGCTCCATGATGGCATGGCCATTAGCAGTGTTGCCATCAATAAGAACATTTTTTTCATGTAGTTAATCATTAGAAGGTTAATAATGATATCGTCGATTCGTGTTATCAATAATACTCGCTGCAAAATCCACTTATATTAAAAGCAAGATAACTCATTAATACTATGGCACTTATTCTCTTAAACCGTTTATTAGCAGCGGGTGGAACTTTTATCAAATAGGCTCAAGCGCCAAATCACTTGAGCCTATTGAAATCCATAATCCTACAGATGCATCAATGAGCACTCAACAACATATCGATGAGGTCGGTCACATCCTTGATAGTCACCATGTTGTCGCCTGAAACATCGGCACAGGTGGTGCAGATGCCCGTATCACTACCCAGCAGGTAGTCAATCAGGTCGGTCACGTCCTTAATGGTCACATCACCGTCGTGGTTCACGTCACCCGTTGAATAGCCATGAGGCGCAGGGCCAAAGTCGCCCAGGGTTACCGTCTCGACGTTGCTCCACGCACTCTGGGTGCCATTCACATAATAGGCCTTAACCCTGTAGGTGAATGTGCCACCCTCGGCCAGACCCGTCACGGTGTAGAACTTGTCAGTGATATCGGTAATAATTCGGCTATCGGCGTCACCGGTTTCGGTGGGCAAGGCGAAGATCATCTTGGCTGCATTGTTGGTCGAGCTGTAGATGTCCACCTGTGTAACGACCACGCGCTTGGTATTGGAGCCGTCACCGCCAGTGATGGTCACCTTCTGGTTCTCATCGGCTTCACAGTTCAGGACAACGGTATAAATCTGCTCAGCATTCACCACAACGTTTTCCACGCTGCTACCACACGAGATGCTGACAGGCACGTCGGAATCAGCCGACTGATAGGGCTTCATGGTCAGCATGACCGTCATCTTACCGCCACTCTGAGTCATGTCGAGAGCCGGCGTTGTGAGCGTACCCACATTGCCACCACCACCCAGTCGGATACCACCGCGGGCTTCGTAAGCGTTACTGCAAGCCCAGCCCTGGGTGACAGTGTAGTTATCAATATTCCTAATTGGTGTCGATTCATTGGATGTGGCATAGGGGAAACTCTCGGTGAGGACCATTTCATAAACGCCAGGCTCGGTACCGTCGTCGGTGTTCACCTCAAGGGTGTAGCTGGTCACGTTCTCGGCGGGTGTCTCATCGGTCCAGTCCGCACGGAACGAGGTCATGGTGATATAAGCACTGTCGGCAGGCTGCATCACGGGATCATAGGCCTCGATGGGCGCGGGCGGTTCGATGCCCATCACCATCAATTCACCCAAGTTGTAGCTATAACCCTGGTTGGCAAACGCGCGCAAAGCAAAATATCCGTTGCCCGTGCCGCTCCAGCCCCAGTTGATGGAATACATGCCGTTGCTGGCATCATAGCCGTCAACATTGAAGGCGTGGCCATAGAACTGGTCATAGGCATTACTATAGCTGTAAGCGCAATACACGACGGGGCGGCCAGCGGCAAGCTCATCCTGGAGCATAACACTCCAATCGGCATCGTTGATGATCATGTTTTCGCCATGAGTATCAAAGTTAAGCGTCGCTTTGTACTCGACACGTGCATCCACATAGCCAAACAGATGGCAAGCCCTGATGATATCATTCTCCCAAGCCTCGCTACCCTCGTTGGTGTAGTCCATCTCCTCGGCCTGGCCGATATAACGCATCAACCATGCCACGGCATTCCTCTGGGTATCGTTAGCACTATAATTGTATACAGGCAACATATTGGCCCAATCAAAAGTAATGGGAGGTAGCGCTGCCAACTCAAAATGGCGCGTGCGGGTCGTGTAGCCCGGAACAGATGGTGTGGGCTGTGTGGGATACTGCCACTTGTAGAACACCTGAGCAAGAGAGGTGGTGGCACAACCGGTCAAACCGCGGCGGTCACCGTCCATGGGGCACTGGTTATAATAGGGATAGCCTTGGTCCCACTTGGCCTCAAGCATGGGCTCAATGGTCACTATACGAGTGGTCTTCAATGCCGTTTTCTTGGCTTCCATCCCAGGATGGGCCTGCAAGTATTCAATCTGGTCCTTGTAGGTTCCAAGCCAGAATTTCATATTCTCGGGCATCGCGCTCATGTCAAAATTGCCGTCGCCGTAGGCTAGAATCTCCTGGGCACGGTCATCGCCTGCGATGATGACAAAGCCGTTAGAACTGTTGAAAATGTAATAAACAGGCGTGGCTGCCAACTTGGAGTTCATCTCAGCATGAACGAGCTGGATGCCGGAAACGGTAGCCGTGAAGCGACCAGAGGACTGATTCAGTAAGAAACGTTCGGCTGAGGCTCGTGCTGCTGACGCATCCACGTTGGCACCTATTGCCAAAGGCGACACCATCAGCAATAGTGCCGCAAACAATAAAATCTTCTTCATGTGTAACAGTGAATCAAAAGGTTTAAAAAAGTGTTTATGTTAAGAGTCAAATCTGATAAAAGAGTGTAGTATCAATCTTAAGCACCGCAAAGATAATTCAACTTATTGAAAAAACAATCATTTCGCACTTTATTTGTACGGGTTACTGCTACACACAAAAAAAGACAGGGGTTCAGGTGCGGCGAGCACCCGAACCCCAAGTTGCGGTATTGCAAGCTAAGCAATTAATCAATTGCCGCCCAGCAGCATATCGATAAGCTCGGTCACGTCGGCGATGGTCACATTCTCATCGCCATTCACGTCGGCACAGATCGAGCATGCAGTGTCATTGCCGCCCAACAGCATGTCGATAAGTTCAGTCACATCGGCGATAGTCACAAAACCGTCGTGATTCACGTCGCCAACAGCATAGCCATGTCCTTCACCATGCAGGACAACGGTCTTGGCCTTGCTCCAAGGGCTCCAGGTGTCGTCGGTGTAATGGGCCTTCACGCGGAAGAAGAAGGTGCCGCCGGCTGTCAGGTTCTTAACTGTGTAGAACTTGTCGGGAGTGATGCCGGTGATGAGACGGTAGGTGGCATCGCCTTCCTCATTAACGGCCCTGAGCTTCGCGGGCTCACTGGCATCGCCGGCATAAATCTGAATGCTCTCGATCTGGCCATAATTGTTGGGATAGTAGTCGCCACGGATGGTAATCCGCTCGATGTCAGCGCAATCCAGGACGAAGACATAATCGGTGTACTGGGGGTCAAGGTCCACATGCACGGATTGCAGGCTAGTAGAGATGGTTACACCCGAGTTGTTCCACCTATAACTCTGGGCACGCATCTTGACGGTGACCTTGTCATAACCCGTCAAATCATATTCGGGAGAGATGATGGCACCGCCAGAACCCAGCTGGAGGCAACCATTGCCGGTGAAGAGCTGGCTACCCTGATACTCCCAGCCCTCGGGGAAATAGTCCTGCCAGTGGGAAATCACACTGCTGCTCTGATAGGTGCAGTCACTCCAGTCGGTTTCGCCCAGCAGAGCGGCGATGGCCTTGGTACCCACCTCGAGAGTGTAGCTCTCTACATTCTTGGCAGGGGTCTCATCGGTCCAATCGGCACGGAACTCGGTGAGCTTGATGAAGTCCTCATTGGCCTCAAGCATCACGGGGTCGTGCTTCTCAAACACAGAGGTGCCCACGATTCTGATGACTACGTCCTCGGCATTCTCGCTGCTCAGGGTGATGGTAGCGTTGTGGGTGCCAACCTCCTGAGGAGCATAGGTAATGGTGATGTCCTTTCCGCTCTCGACCTCGCTCAAGGCGATATGGTTAACGTCAATCGAGAAGACACCATTGGGGTCGTCGAGGGTAACGGTCACGTCATGGTCGAGGTAGTAGCCGAAGACCGAGAGCACCTGGGTAGCCGACTTCTCGGCATAGGACTCGATGGCCATGTTCAGGGCGCTGGCAGTAATCGTCGGGCCCAGATAGGGCGGCTGGATACCAATGACCATCTGCTGGTCATCAGTGAAGTTGTAGTATTCACCGTCGCTGAATGCGTTGAGCGGGCAGTAGCAGTTGTAGTCACCGCTCCAGCCCCAGTTGATGTGGTAAGTATCGTCGTTAGCGTCATAGCCGTCAACATTGAAGGCATGACCGCCTGCATAACTGTCATAAGCACTATACACGATGGGGCGGTTATTGACCAACTCTTCCTGAATCATGGCAGCCCAGGCATTATTGCTATAGGAGTACTTATAGTGGAGAGCGGCGGTCTCCTGATTATAGCCAAAGAACTTGACGGCACGCAGGATGTCACTGCTATAGGCGCCACTGCCCGTGGGAGTGTAATCCATCTCCTCCTCCTGGCCGATATAGCGCATGAGCCATGCTACGGCATCGGCTTGAGCCTCGGTATAGCCAGACCTGTAATCGTCAATCATGTTATCCCAGTCAAAGGTCGTTCCGGGCAAAGCCTCGACCTGGAAACCGTAACTGTAGTTGTTATAGCCACTGACAGCGGGAACGGGGCCCACAGGGAATTTCCAGTAATAGAACACCATCGCCAGCGAGGTAGCGGGGCAACCGGTCACACACAACTGGCCGTTATACACTGGGCAGTGGTTGTAGTAGGGCTCCTGCTGATCCCACATGGCGGTGAGCAACGGCTCCACGCTGACGCCCCTGGTGCCGCCGGCATTGAGCGTCTGATCGGCAGCAATCTCGGGATGGGCCTGCAGGTACTCCAGTTCCTGCTTGTAGATGCCGAGCCAATACTTCATGTTGGCGGGCATACGGTTCAGGTCCTTGATTGGACGGTCACCATAAGCGAGCACGGTCCTGGCACGGTCATCACCCGAGATGATGATGAAATGGTCTGCTGTGTTAAAGATGTAGTAAACGGCGGTTCCAGGCTTATCGGAGTTCATCTCTTGCTTGACCAACTCCATATCGATAGCCGACGGAGCCATCAGCTTACCATTAGCCATCTTGCTGGCAGCATACTGTTGTGCGGTTGCCTTGGCGGTCGCCAGGTCCACATTGGCGCCCATCATTTGCATAGCCGCAACAACAAGGGCAGTTAAAAACAAAAATCTTTTCATGACAATTTGTTATTAAGTTGATAATGAATGATAATCATCTTGTCTGACCTCACTTGATCACCTTAACGGTACTCGTTGTTCCGTCGGTATAAGTGGTTATCTGGATCGTCAGCCCTTGAGGTTCAGCCATCTCCTGACCAGCCACATTGTAGTACCTTACACCAGCAACGGTCTTGCCGGCATTCACCTCGTTGACTGCAGTGCCAGGGTTCGGGTTGGGGAACACCTCCAGGTAAACGATGTCGCTGGCAGTCTTGACACCATGGTAGGTGTAGTAAACCTGGATACCTATGCGCCAGGTAAAGATGGGCCACTCGCTGTAGTTGGTGCCATAGAAATAAACCACATGGTCGGTAATGTCATAGCCATCGGAGTAAATACTGTAGGGTATTTCAGTCATGTCGTCCTCAATGTCATAGTCATAGTCCCAATAATCAAAGGTGTAGATTTGGTCATCATCAAGGAAGATGCTGTAACTCAGCCTAGTAGGATCAAGGGGATTGCCTTCTGTATCGGTGGTGGGCAAGGTGAAATAGAACTTGCTGGTGGCCCAGTCGTTACCGCAGTCATACCACTCGTCGGCAGTGGGATTAGCAGGAATGATGGGGTTCTCGTCATTGAGAACGGCAACCGTGTTGAACTGCAGCACATTGGCCCACTCGTGATCGTCGGTGTAGATTAAACACGGGCCAGTCGTGTTGCCCCACTCGGGATAGGGAGCCCACACATCGCCCTGGCCATCGAGCAGCGTGATGGTATTGCCCTCGACCTTGTAGCGGATTTCGGTCACATCAGGGTCGTAGGCACCATAGAGCCAATAGACAGGCTCGTCGTAGTCGTCCCACCCGATCTGCTCAAACCAGGTGTGGCCCCACACCAGCAGACCGCCATAGCCGTAATTGGCCATCCACGAAACGCATTGGCCAGTGGGGACGCTGATGATACCACTCTCCTGGTCATAAGTACCCTCTACCCAATTGCCATTGGTGAGCGTGGCAATGGGATTTTGGATGTAAACCTTTCCATCCTCGGCGAACACGACGTTCATGACATCTTCAAACTCGGTGATACCTGTTTCCATGAACTTGTGGTAGATGTAACCGCCAGTACGGTAATAGGTCAAAAGGGTTCCCTCGGGGACCTCGCTGATGACAACGGGGATTTCATCAGAAGCATCGGTGATCATGTTTAGACTGTTTCCATTCATGGTTATCTCATCAGGAGAGAGAGGGCGGTAGTCAGCCTGTGAACCATGCGACTTAAACTGTCCTCCTGCCGACACTGGGAGCACAACAGCCATTGCGGCCAATAAAAAGAGTAACTTGTTCATAATAATTAAATGATTTTGGTTAGAAAATGGTTTCAAAGCGTTTTCACCAGTTGATGAATTCTTCGGCAAAAATAGTTAAGGCCATTCCCTTATGCAAAGAAATAGCCTGCGCCTGTGTTCTGTTTCCGTGAAACAGAACCAAAAACTGTGTATTGATGGGCTTCTTTCAGTGAATCAAGCCCTCTGTCATCTGCTTATTTTTCCTTAGCCATCTTCATGAAATCAGATGGCGATATGCCAGTGATACGCTTGAATGTTACCGTGAAATTGCTGCGGGAATTGAAACCCAGATTTGCAGCGATGGCCTCAATGGTCAAGTTACCATACAGCTCGGTATCGTTAAACATGCGGCACGCCTCTCGCACCCGCTGCTCGTTGAGCACCTGCTTGAAACTCTTGCCGTAGCACTCGTTGAGCACTTGGGAGACGTACTTATAATTGCTGCCCACTTGGTCGGCCAACTGCTGTAGAGAGAAGTCGGGCTTGCAGATGATGCTCATGTCATCCATCACCCGTTTAATCTGGTTAAAGAGACGGTCCTTGCTCTCCTGGTCAAGCAGGCCTTGATACTTGGGTGCGCTTTCCTCCTGCTCGCCTTCTGGTTGCGCTGCCGGCACAGTATCGGCGACTTTGACATCAAGCAATTGAACATTTTTCTCATAAAGGTGCCTGATGTAGTTGCGTTGCTTGATATTGCTGCGAACAAGCAATACCAGGGCAATGAGGATGATGACGGCTATCAGGCTCATCATGAGCAGCAACTGATGGGCACGTTCATGTTTGGCTTGAATCTGCGCGACTTGCTCATTGACACGACGCATCTCATCCAGGAAGCGCGACTTCTCTAACCTTTCAGCGTGGCTCTTGTGGATAAACTTGTCACGCGTCTTGAGGTAAATGTATTCAAACTCGTTGGCTTTCTGCTTATTACCCATTGCCTCATAGACTCGGATCATTTCTTGATAGGTGTTGATCAGGTCGGTATCCAAACCCTGACTTTGTGCATCGGCCACATTCTGCTCGAGACACGCTAAGGCTTCGGCATAGCGGTGCAAGGCGGCCAGCACTTCAGCCTGCTGCATACGAGCCCTAATGATGCACTGCTGGCGGTTAGTTGTCAGGCTCTCGGCCTGTAGCGCCATCTGCTTGTAGAAAGCCAATGCTTGGGAATATTGCCCTGCCAGAAAAGCCTCCACGCCTTGGCAAAACATGAGGGTGCACTGCCACATCTCCACGCTCTGGTCAAGAGGCAACTTCTTAAAACGGTCCAATTCGGGCTTAATCGGCCGAATTCCAGACTTGCTATCCACCATGGTCAACATGTTATAGACACTCGTCACGGCCACGTTCCATTCCTTGACCTTAACGGCTTGATCAAAAGCGAGCTTTGTGTTGTCAAGAGCTTCATTCGAGAGCGTTTCCTCACCAAAGAGTTCATCGCGGCTATCCATCAATGAGGCCAAGTTCATGTAGGCATAGGCTTTATTGACCTCAAAGCCATATTGTTCAGAGATTTCAAGCGAACGGTTCAAACTCTCATACGCCTTCTCATAGTCGAAATAGTAAGCGCCATAAATATAGCCCAGATTATTGAAGGCGCGTGCCACGAGATACACCGAGTCGCGGTTCAGACTCTTATCAGTGACCCGGTTTGACACAATGGTGTAACACACAAGCGCACTATCGACTTGACACAGATCCTGTAAAAAATGCTGCCCACGATGCATCAGCTCGGAGGTGCTCAGTTTAGTCCAGCGATTGTACTGGTCCACACTGTAGGGCACGTGAGTTGCCATCGCCACTAGGTAAAGTATTGATGTTAAAAGAATGATATATCTCCGTTTTACATTCATTAATCCGGTCCGCGCCTAAAGATGCAAAGATAATTCTTTTTTGAAAACCGGGCCGCATATCCACCAACAAAAAGTCGGGATCCATGCTAGATGGACCCCAACATAGTATTTCACATTTTTAGACAGTCTTTTATCAGTTGCCGCCTAAGAGCATATCAATCAATTCGGTGACATCAGTAATCGTTACTTTGCCGTCAAGATCGACATCTGCGCAGATAAGACAAGCATCTTCCTGGCTACCCAACAGGTAGTCAATCAAAACGGTGACATCAGTAATCGTTACGTTGCCGTCATGGTCCACGTCACCCAACTGATAGGTGTGGCCGTTGTCAAACAAAGTCACGGTCTTGGCCTTGCTCCATGCGCTCCAGGTGTCGTCGGTGTAGTGGGCCTTCACCCTGTAGAAGAAGGTGCCGCCTTCGGTCAGGTTCTTGACCAGATAATGCTTATCGGCGATGCCTGTAACGAGGCGATAGTCGGGATCGCCCTCCTCGGCAACGGCCCTCAGGGTATTCAAGTCGTTCACATTACCGGCATAGACCTTGATCATGCTCATGTCGGGCGAGAAGTAGCTGTCGGTCGAGGTGATGGTGATCTTTTCACCCTCGCTGGCAGTTACCAGCCAGGTATAGGTTTCACCTGTAGAGAACTGATGGCCGACAGGCGCCGTCTGGTCGGAACCTACTGTGAGATTGCCACTACCATAATAGCTGTCTACAGTTGTAATCTGCATGGTGAACACATCATTGTTGTAACCTGACGGAACCGTGAAGGAGATATAGCCGTCGTTGGAATAATTGCTGAAGTAGATGGCGCCATTGCCCACCTTGGTACCATTGCCACTCCATGGTTCGGTGAGCGTTATGCTCTCGTAGCCACTGGTATAGATGCTGCCGTCAATCGAGTCGAGCAACTGTACGGCAGGCCTGGTGCTCACCTCGAGGGTGTAGTCGTCCACATATTTGTCGGCGGTCTCATCCGTCCAGTCGGCACGGAATTGCGTCAGGTTGATGTAAGACTCGTCGGCAGGCAGCAACTCGGGAACATGGGTTTCCAGTGTGGCTACGCCATTGATGGTGATTGTTTTATTCTCGGCACCGGGGTTGCTCAAGGTGATGGTGGCGGTGTGGTTGCCGCTGGCCTGGGGAGCATAGGTCACGGTGATGACCTTGCCCGTCTCCTGCTCGCCGACGCTCACGCTGCGGGCATCCATCGAGAAGAAGCCGCTCTCGTCGTTGAGCGCCAGGATGATGGCACTCGTGAGTTCCTGTCCCTTGACGGTAAAGGTGGCCGTAGCACTCTTTTCAACATAGGCCTCCATGTCCATTCTCGACGGGTAGACCTTGATGCCGGGACCCTGGACGGGAGGCTGGATACCCATAATCATCTGCTGCTCGATGTTGAACGTGTAGCCGCCGCTGGAGAACGCGTTCAGCACAAAGTCGCCGTTGCCGTCTCCGCTCCAGCCCCAATTCACATGGTAAGTGTCGGTGCCGGCGGTGTAACCGTCAACATTAAAGGCGTGGCCGCTCCATCCCCAATAGGAGTGGTCATAGCCGCAATACACGACGGGACGGCCCTCAGCCAGCTCACTTTGCAGCAATTCGGCCCACTCGTCATCATTATAATAAACTGCCGTATCGGTACCATAATCGTCGGTACGGGTCTTGAAAGCGAGTCGTGCGGTCTCCTCGTCGTAGCCAAAGAACTTGACGGCACGCAGGATGTCATCACCCATGGCACCGCTGCCATCGGGAGAATAGTCCATGTGTTCCTCCTGCCCCACATAGCGCATCAGCCATGCAACGGCATCGGCCTGTGCAGTGGTGTAGGTGCCGGTGTACCTGTCCAGCATATTGTCCCAGTCAAAGGTGATGGAGGGCAGGGGCTCGACCTGGAAGCCGTAGCTCTCGTTAGTGTAACCCTCGACAGGAGGCGTCGGGTCGGTGGGATATTTCCAGTAGTAGAATACCATCGACAGCGAGGTGGCAGGGCAACCCGTCAGGCAGAACGTGCCGTTGTACTTCGGGCAGTGGTTGTAATAGGGGGCATCCTGGTCCCACTCGGCGGTGAGCATCGGAGCGATGGTAGGCGTCGTGAGGCGCTGCTTGAACTTCGGCTGGTCAACGACCAGGCCGGGATGTGCCTGGAGATATTCGATCTGGGTCTTGTAGGTACTCAGCCAGAATTTCATGTTCTCGGGCATGCGCGCCATGTCCAAGGGACGGTCGCCATAGGCCAGAATCTGATGGGCACGGTCGTCACCAGAGACGATGATAAAGCCACGATTGCTATTGAAAATGTAATATGCTGTCAGGTCAGCACGGCTGGAATTGGCTTCGGCATGCAACAGTTTGACATCCGTTGCCGGGACACCGTTGAAACGCATCCCCGCCGGGCTCTGCATGAAACGCTGGGCCGTCAACTTGGCCATGGTCAGATCCACATTGGCTGCGCTGATCTGCATGGCTGCCACCAACAAGGTGACGATGAGCAGTATTCTCTTCATAAAACGATAAAAAATTTTAGTTGATAATATAATTACTGTAAATGTTAATGGGCAAAAAAATGACCCCACCCACCGCAATCGGTAGTGAAGCGCGATGCAAAATAAACACTTTTTTCACAATTATGCAACAAAAGCCAGCAAAATGTAACGCATCAAACGAAATCTGGAGCAAAACGAAAACAAAAACCGCCAGATGTCTGGCGGTCATTATTCGGTAGATTCATGCAAGCATCGACTTGCAGAAATGTATTTTTACAGCCTGAAGTTGATGGGCAGCACAACCCTGACGGGGACAGCCTGCTTGCCCACCTTGCCCACGCTCCACTTGGGCATCGCGCCGATCACGCGGATAGCCTCACGGTTAAGGCTCTCGTCACCCGCGCCACGAATGACACGGACGTCGCTCACGCGACCGTCGGTGCCAACGATGAAACTGCACAGGACACGGCCCTGGATACGTTTCTTATAGGCGTAATAGGGATACTCGCGGGTTTTGTTGATAAAGTTGATCAAGCCTCGCTCACCCCCGGGGAACTGGGGTTGGACGTCCACGTAATCAAACTCATAGACCTCCATATAAGACTGCTTGGACTGCGGATTGACGGTAGTGACATGACGAACCTGCGCTGCCATGGGCAACACGGCCATCAAAGTCACCAATGTCAACAAGCCAAAGCGTAATTGTCTGTGCATAGGCATTTTACTTTATCTTAATTGATGAAAATAAGCCTCTTCGGCAGTAATTTATGGCGCAAATATAGAGTTACAAACGCAAACAACAAAATCATTCTGTTTGATTTTGCAAACAATTAGCATTGTTTCAGTCTTTTTGACTAAATACTCGTAGAATTCAAAAAAAATGTAAATATTTTCAATTCTGCATCAAACAGTTAGAACGGCGAGTCGCATTCCAGAGTCATGCTCTGTCCTGATGCAGGATGAGAAAAAGTAATCGACTGGGCATGGAGCATCAGCCGTGTGGAAGCGGTTCCATACAGGCGGTCGCCCACAATGGGGCAATTCAGGCCCTGGGGATGCGAGCAATGGACACGCAACTGATGAGTGCGGCCGGTGAGAGGCTCCATAGCGATGCGCGTCCATGCGTCCATGCGTTCGAGCACACGGTAACGGGTCACAGCTGGCTTACCCAGCGCATGGTCCACGCGCTGGCGGGGTCTGTCGTCCACATCGGGCAACAACGGCAGGTCGATGATTCCCTCGTCTTGTGTCACCTGCCCGTCCAGTAATGCGATATAGCGTTTCTTAATCGTGTGGTTTTCAAATTGTTGCTGCAATGCCTTATGGGTGGCCTTATCCTTGGCAAAAACGACCAGTCCTGACGTTTCCTGGTCCAGGCGATGTACCACGACAGGCCCATGTGCCTCAGGAAAAGCCTCCTTATAACGGCTCAGCAGGCTATCCTCCAACGCCTTGCCCGGGACGGTAAGCATGCCCGACGGCTTGTTCAGCACCGTGAGCCACCGGTCATCATAAACGACCTCCAGCGGCGTATCCTGCTCTGTGGGCATTTCAAGCCGATTATCCTCAACGTCAAGCCCTTGAAGCATGAAATCAAGGATGGGTTTGCACTTGCTGCGGCATGCTGGATAGAAATGGCCATGGTGTCGCACTTCTCCAACCGGTGAAGAGCCCCACCAGAATTCGGCCATGCACACGGGCATCAACCCGCTGTTGAAGGCATAATTGAGCAGGCGCGGCGCGCAGCACTCTCCAGCCCCTGAGGGCGGCAATGTGCCCAACGGCTTGAACACCTCCACCAGGTCACGCGCCTCACCACGGGCGTTTTTCACGATGAAAAGGCGGAAAATCCGCTCCTGCAAGGCCTCGCTCATCGCCTTGCGGCGTGCCTTCAAGTCGGTGATGTGACGATAAAAAGTGTCCTTTTCATCGAGAATTTCCTGCAGCTGGCCATCCAAGCGCTGTCGCATGCGTTTAAGTTCGGCTTTCTCAAAACGGCTCTGATTCAACAGTTCTTCCAGCTCGCTTGCCGTCAAGTTACCGGCAACACGGCGCTGATCACGTTCCTGTTTGTGGCGAGCCATCAAGGCCTTAAAATCCTCGATTTCATCGGAAATTTTCTGCCTCATGGCTGTCTCGCGCTGCTGCAGAGTCAGCAATTCGGGCGACTGCTCCAAGCGCTCCACCTCGTGGTTGATGGCAGTAATCTGCGCCTCACCCCGCTTGAACTCGCCCTGCGGGTCCAGCAGATCATAAACAGGCGGCACAAAATAGTCGTGGAGCACACGCCCAGCCAAGTTGCCCGAGAAAGCCGCCAAAAAGCCCAACTGACCCTGATGATCTTTCGCCACGAGCACGCCCAGCATCTTTCCGGCGCCCATTTCATCGGCCCAATCGGTCCTTGAAACGACATAATGCTGCACTTGCCCGACCGCCATAAGCGCCAGCGGGTGTGGCTCATAGCAGAACGGGCATGTGAACTGCTGCGGCAACTCCACTGCTGCCACGTCGCCCTCAAACCGATGAAATTTGCTCATCATCACGGCAAAATTACTGATTTTTATCAAGCATTGTGGCAATTTGACCCGTTTTTGCACTATATTTGCAACCTGATCAATCAACAATGTCCCCAATCGTCATGAATCTGCCGCAAGATCCCTATATGAAGTCACAGTATGTGAACATGCTGCTCAAGGCTAACAACATGGACTTGAAGACCTTGTGCATCAGCGCAAACATCAACATGATTGCACTGTTGAACGAATTGGGGCGCGCAGGCATATCGTATGACCCCGTAAATCGACAATTCAGAACTTAAATATACATCATCGCAATGAAATTCATCTCGTGGAACGTGAACGGCTTGAGAGCCGTGGCAGGCAAGGGCTTCAGCGACATCTTCAAGCAGCTGGACGCTGACTTCTTCTGCCTACAGGAGACCAAAATGCAGGCAGGACAACTCGATTTGGAATTTGACGGCTACCGTTCCTACTGGAACTACGCCGACAAGAAAGGCTATTCTGGCACAGCCATCTACAGCCGCCATGAGCCCCTGAGTGTGACCTACGGCATGGGCATCGACGATCACGACCACGAGGGACGCGTCATCACCCTGGAGATGCCCGACTTTTATCTGGTGACCTGCTACACGCCCAACAGCCAGGACGGATTGCGTCGCCTGGATTACCGCATGACGTGGGAGGATGCCTTCCGCAATTACCTGCTCACGCTGGACGAGAAGAAACCCGTCATCGTGTGCGGTGACCTGAATGTGGCACACCAGGAGATAGACCTGAAGAATCCCAAAACCAACCGCAAGAATGCCGGTTTCACCGACGAAGAGCGTGAAAAGATGACCACACTGCTCAACGCAGGATTCACCGACACGTGGCGCTTCTTCAATCCCGACGTTACCGACGTCTATTCGTGGTGGAGCTACCGTTTCAAGGCCCGAGAGAAGAACGCAGGGTGGCGCATCGACTACTTCCTGGTGAGCAACCGCCTGCAAGCACAACTGACCGATGCCAAAATCCATACCGACATCTATGGCAGCGACCACTGCCCCGTCGAGGTGGATGTGGCTTTTTAAAAGTTAGGAGTTAGAAGTTGGGAGTTGGGCGGAGGCCAAGTAAAAACTAAGAACAAAAACTAAGAACAAAACATGTCACAGACAGTTCAAAAGAAATATGACTTTGACCGCGTGGTGAGAATGGTGCTCACGCTCATCAGTGTGGGCGTCGGCGTGTGGCTCGTCAACTACTTGAGCCCCGTGCTCATGCCGTTTGTTGTGGGCTTCATCCTGGCCTATCTCATCGAGCCGCTGGTCGAATGGCTGCAAAAGAAAGCTCACATCAAGGCACGCGCCATCGCCGTAGTACTGGCACTTGTCATCGTCATCGCGGTCATTACAGGCCTGTGCTGGCTCATCATCCCCTACCTGATCGACGAATTCGGGGAAATGTCCAAGCAGCTGGCGGCCTATGCCAAATCATCGCTGCGCATCCCTTACGTCCCGGCCGAAATCAACGAGTTCATCCAGCGCTACATCGACTTGGAAAAGATCAACGAGATGTTCAGCAAGCAGCAGTGGATGGAAATCATCAACAAGGCGGCATCGGGCGCATGGTCGGTTGTTGGCGGCACCATGAGCGTGATTTTCAACATCCTGTCATGGTTCATCGTGCTGTTGTACATGTTCTTCATTCTGCTAGATTTCAACAAATTGTCCCATGCATTCAAGGCGGCAATCCCCAGCAAATACCGTCGCATGGCATTGCGCATCTTTGACGACGTGGCCGAGACGATGAGCCGCTACTTCCGCGGGCAGGCTGCCGTGTCGTTCTTTGTGGGCGTGATCTTTGCCATCGAGTTTTATATCATCGGGTTGCCCATGGCCATCGCCTTCGGTATGTTTGTGGGCTTGCTCAACATGGTACCCTATCTGCAGCTCATCTCCATCCCCATCGCCGCCTTCCTGTGCCTGGTGGCTACAGCGGCAACGGGAGCCAGTTTCTGGGTGATGTTCGCTTGGGTTATTGCTGCCTACATCATCTGCCAGGTGATCCAGGACATGGTGCTCATCCCCACCATCATGAAGAACCAGATGGGCCTGAATCCCGCCATCATCTTCCTGTCATTGTCGCTGTGGGTCTATGTGCTTGGCTTTATCGGACTTATCATCGGCCTGCCGCTGACAACGCTGATCATTTCCTACTACTGCGAGTATGTGCTGCATCAGCCTAACCCGTTGCACAAGACCAAGAAGAAGGAAGTGCAGAACAAGAAGGCGCCAGTGGCCCTCACGTCGTCGCTCTTGAGCGAATACCGCAACGAGGACAAGAAAGAAGAATGACCAAAACGTTGATTGTCATTACCGGCCCAACCGGAGTGGGCAAGACTGCGGCAGCCATTGAGCTGGCACAGCGCCTGCATTGTGACATCATCAACGCCGACTCCCGCCAAATCTATCGCGGCATCCCCATCTGCACCGCAGCCCCCACCCCCGAGGAACTGGCAGCGGCCAAGCATCATTTTGTCGCCTTCAAGGACTTGGAGGAAAGCTACAGCGCCGCACAATTCGAGAGCGACGTGCTGGACTTGTTGCCGTCGCTGTGGCAACAGGGCGACTATGCCGTGATGTGCGGCGGCTCGATGCTCTATGTCGACGCCGTGTGCCGCGGCATCGACAACTTGCCCGACATCAGTCCCGAGGTGCGCACCGCCGTCAAGGAAAAACTGGCCTGCGAGGGGCTGGAAAGCTTGGTCGAGGAGCTGGAGCGGCTCGACCCGAAATATGCTGCTACCATCGACCGCAAAAACACAAGCCGCGTGTGCCACGGCGTGGAAATCTGCCGCCAGGCGGGCGTTCCCTACTCCACCCTGCGCACTGGTACAGCCAAGCAGCGCGACTTCAACATCATCAAACTGGCCCTGAACATCGAGCGCGAACGACTGTTCGACCGCATCAACCGCCGTGTGGACCGCATGATTGAAATGGGGCTGGAACAGGAGGCCCGTTCGGTCTATCACCTGCGGCACCTCAACTCACTCAACACGGTGGGAATGAAGGAGATGTTCGCCCTGTTTGACAGCACAATGGACCGCAAGACCGCCATCGAGCGCATGAAGAAAAACACCCGCGTCTATGCCAAGAAGCAGCTCACCTGGTACCGCCGCGACCCCGACATCACCTGGGTCACCCCCGACGACGCCGTCAACACCGCCCTCTCCCGCCTCGAGAGTTAACCCCAAATATGTTATCATAAAAAAGTAGAGACGCAAGATCTTGCGTCTCTAACCGTATCATAAGTTGTCTTCAAATCTGCTATCCCGAGACGCAAGATTTTGCGTCTCTACAGGTCTGGCAAATTGAGGATCAATACTCTACCATCAACTGTTCAGGATGATGTCGATGACGACGTTGACATCGGCTATGTTGACCTCGCCGTCACCGTTCACGTCGGCAGCACCATTGTCGATATCGTTCAGTATGACATCGATAATGGCGTTGACATCAGCAATATTTACCTCGCCGTCCCCGTTCACGTCACCAACCAGGTCGGTATAGTACAGCGCGATGTTATCGACATAGGTCGCTCCTGAACCGCCGGCAATCATGGCGATGCGGAACAGCGCGGGCTGGGCTGCTGTAACGTGAAGACTCCATGTGGCCAGCGCCTGGCTCTTCTTGTCAACCTCCACGGCATCCAGGCCGTCGATAGTTGTGGCCAACTGCCATGTGGCCCCACCATCCAGCGAATACTCCATCTTGTATTTTGACAGAGTGGAGGTCGGGTTGAAGAAAGTGGCCTGAGCCAGGAAGAAGTTGTGATTGAGGGGCTGAGTGGTCTGGATCGAGCTGGGCTTTTTCATCATGACAGCGTTGTTGCCGAAGCACAAGTCCTCGCCCGGTGCACGCACGCCGCTCTTGTTAAAGCTCCATGTGGTGAACTGTCCCTGCACATTCCTGTCGGTCGTGCTGTTGTTTGCCGTCATGGTCTCGAAATCCTCGACCAGTTCATCACAGACGGGCAGCACAAAGAAGGATTCTATAGCTACAAAGGTCTCCATCGACCATCCGTTGACGGTTCTCGCCATGTGTATTCCTCCTTCGTCATTCAGCACCAGTTTATAGAGTCCCCACTCGGCAGGGGCGGTCAGATGCATCTGGTAGGTGTTTGACGTGTTGCCGTCGAGCTGCACCTCACACAGTTCACTGGTAGCCACCTCCTGGTTGTCATCCTTGAGCAGGGCAAGATAAACATTGCCTACAGGGCCTGGACGCGACGACCACCATGTGCGGTAATTCAGTTCCGCATCAACGGTGAAGGACTGGTTGATGTGGATGCTGCCTGACGGCAGAACCAATGCATTCACGGTATAAAAGTCTGACAAGAAGCAATCTGACAGATAAGCCGTGTCGTTGCGCACGGTCATCTTGACATAGAGTTCTTTACCGCTGTGATGGCGCACCTCCTGGTCATAGGTCACACCGCCGTCAAGCGAGTAGAACAATTTGATCTTGTACTCGCCATCCTCAAGCGAACTCCGCAAGGCCATACTCATTGACCAGCCTGAAGTGGACCAACCGCCGCACATAGGCTGCGCATGGGTAGACTTGGTGCTCTGACGTTCAACACCGCTGCTGTCGATCACGCACAACGACATGGGCATATCGTAATAATACTCCATTTCGTCACCAACAGTGCTGGACCTCGTCGTCATGTTGCCTTGAGCCACAAAATCCTCGATATTGATGGTAATCCCATGGCCCAATGGCGCCGATGCGGTCATGGGGGTCAAGCGGCTGCGCGCGTACAGCACGTCTTCAACCTTGTCGGCATCATGCGAGGGGACAAGGCCGAACATGCCGTCCTGCCCGAACTTGAAATCACTGCTGCCAGGATTGAGGGCCGACACCAGGAAATAGCCGTCATAGTTGCCGCCCCAACCCCAGTTCAGGCTGTAATAGCCATCGGCATCAAAGCCGTCGATTACAAAGGCATGGCCGCCATCGTGTGAGTAGCCGCAATACAGGATCGGGCGATGTGCAAGCAGCTCGTCAACAAGAATCTTATCCCATTCATCGGCACTGTAAAAGTCGCGGTTCATCAGATAGCTCTTGTCGTTATAATCAAAGTAGCGCTTCAGCGATGCCAGAGCGACCTCTTCGGACGCACCGCTGCTGCTTCCATACCCCATGTCCACCGAGATGCCCAGGTCCGACATCAGCTGGGCCACGGCATCACAATTCTCCTCACTGCTGGCGGCGTCATAGCGGTCGAGCATCAGGTCCCACCTGTAGGTCGACTGGCTGAAGTCGGCAAAGAGCTCGACGCCGGTCGAGCCGTTCACATTGCAGTAGTAGGAATGGCTGCCATTGCCCACGGGAGGCCACTGGTGGTAGTTCATCACCTGGGCCATGGCCGTTGCCACACATCCTGTCACGGCGCGGCTGGTGCCGCCGCTGGGCAGGGTGTATTCGGGGCAGTAGTTGTTATAGGGGGCGCCTTGATCCCACTGGCTCGTCAACAGCGGCCCTACAATGGCCACATGCGGGGCAGGCTTATGGGCGGTAGCAACGCCAGGGTGGGCTTGCAGGTAAGCGATCTGACGGCTCATTTCGTCCATCCAGTACTGCACAGCAGGGGGAAGACTGGGGGCCGAGAAATCGCCCTTGGCGCCATAGCCCAGTACCTGGGGTATACGGTCATCGCCAGCGACGACCACAAAACCGCCCTGCGCACCGCGGTCATAGACGTAAAAGCGGTTGCATTCCGCCGTATAGGCAAGCCTGGTGCCCACACCAACAGATGGTGCAGTGAAGCGGGCAGATTGCTGCGCAAAAAACTTGTTGGCCACGCGACGGGCATCGGCCTCGCTTACCGGGCCTGCCAGCAGACTGCAAACGGCAGCCAGCATGAAGCTTGAGATAAGGAAGAGTCGTTTCATATACAGATTTGTAGAAAAATCACATGATTTGGTTAATAATCTGCAAAAGTAATGAATCTTGCCCCATTCGGAGCAAGATTCACCATCTTTTTTCATCCGCAGCACAAAATGCCAGTGTTGCCGGCTTCAATCCAGCAGTTGGGCAATGGTATCCTTGACGCGACGAGCAGTGGTGTAGTCGAGAGCGGCCTCATTGGCACCGGGACGGCCCATGTACAGGTTGGGATTGACATATTGCATGGCGCTAGGCTGCGGCTCGCGGCCTGAGAAATGGAACTCGTGCAGTCCTGTCGCCTCATGCAACTCACGGATATTCTGCTCGGTAACGCCACTGCCGGCCATGAGGATGATGCGTCCCGCGGCCTGGCGGTTGAGACGTGCCAACAGTTCGGCGCCCTGTATGGCTTTGGGCTGCTGGCCAGAGGTGAGAATGCGGTCAAAACCCAGGTCGATGATCGTTTCCAGCGCCTGCTCGGGGTCGGCCACGCGGTCAAAGGCCCGGTGGCAGGTCACGCTCATCCCCTTGCTGCACTCCATCAGGTAACGATTCTTCTCAACGTCAACGGTACCGTCGGCATTCAGGCAACCGAACACCACACCGTCCACGCCCAGCTCGCGGCACACCGCGATGTCGGCCGCCATGCGCTCCACCTCCAGGTTGGAGTATAGGAAATCGCCTCCACGAGGGCGGATAATCACATGTAGACGCATCGTTGTCAGCACCCGGCGTGCCACCTTGATTTCGCCATAACTGGGCGTAGTGCCGCCTTCGGGGATGCCCGCGCACAACTCCACGCGGTCAGCGCCTCCCTCTTGTGCGGCAATGCAGGACTCTACCCCATTGGCGCACACCTCAACCATAAAATCCTCTCGTCTCATCAGTTATTTATTCAGAATGATATCGATAACAGCAGTGACATCACCGATGTTGACTTTTCCGTCACTGTTGACATCTGCGGCTGAGTTGCTGGGCAGGCCACCCAAAATGATGTCGATGAGGTCTGTGACATCAAAAATATTGACCTCGTCGTCGCCGTTCACGTCGCCCTTCAGCGGCAACTTGAAAATGGTAGCATGTTGAGTGGCCGTAATGCCATTGTAAGCCACATACAGATTGCCCGACGCGGCTTCGGATGCCGAATGGAACGTGCCGTCATCGTCAAATGATCCCAACTGGGGGTCACAGGAGAATACACACCCCGACAAACCCTTAGTCTTGAGGACACCATACTGGTTATACCCCCACACCCCGAATGACATTGCAGTTGATGATGGAAGACTGTAGCAACCCGGCTCAAAACCGATGATGCTGATCTGATCGTCGACGGGAGCAGTGGATATCAGCAAACATCCATTGGCCACTGGACGCACCTGGCCGTCACTAGGGCTGTTGATGACCTCATCGTTAACCACCATGCAGGATGAGCCGCCCCCATCCAGATTCATGGCGTTGGCCGCGCCAAGGGCAACGAAAATGCCCATCATATCCTTGAGCGTGGCACCTATCGAGATATCCTGGCGTCCATCCACCACAACGAAGTAGAGGCGCGTGGTATCGGCATTAAAACCGACCGCCGTACGGGGGTGCAGCTCATTCCAGTCGTCCACGAATTCGCCATTCTGCATGATGATGTCGCCACTGCCGCCGATGAGTTGATGAATCTCCACATCGCCCTGTATATTTTTGAACGTGAGGGTGAAACTGACTGAAAGTTCATCGCCTGGATTCATAGTGGCGGCATGGTCGGCGTATGAGCCCTTGAGCCACAGAATGGCCTTGCCGTCAGGTATCGACTTCAAGCCCTTGGCATCGAAAACCGAATCCACCACGCATTGCTCCACACCATTGGGTTTCCATTGAAACACTCCTTCGGCAGGTCGCAACTGCACCATCTTGCCCGATGTTGAGCCATAATAGGTCGTGGGGCCAAAAGCATTAGTGAACAGAACAGACTGATTATCAGCAATTGCCTCATTGTAATAACGCAAACGGTTCACCAGATTGAGGGAAAAGACGTCATCGCCACAAGTGATCTGGCCCGTGAACTTCAACCGGTCAAAATAAGGATGCTGATTTTCGTCCATCACAAAGCAGACGCAATTGTGGGTACTTTCCAACATTTCGCCATTAGTGACCTGTCCACTCAACGGGATACCTATCTCATAAATCGGCGATGTCATGAAGAAATCCCCATTAAACGCCGCTACCACCTCATGACCTGGGCTTGTGTTGCGTGTTGCCATGTGGACAGGAGTCTCAACGCCCCATGAATTGCCGGAGCCCATACAGGTTTCCATCACGATGTAGGGATTGGTCATGTCGATCTCGGTCACACACACCTTGAGCGGTAAAGCGGGGATGTCAAACTTAGCCGAAGTCACGCCCGGTCCCACAAGATGCGGGAAAATGAGTGTGTCCACGTCATAGGCCTGGTCACGGATAACCCACTGGTTGCGTGCGCTGACCGAGGATGTGCCCAGCGTGACCGCAACAAGCAGAGCTAACAATAAACGAGAACTTTTCATGTTCAATTCAGGATGATATCTATTACAGCATTAACATCGGCGATGTTCACTTCGCCATCACCATTCACATCACCATTGGGCTGCGTGTTACCTGTTAAGATCATGTCGATGATGGCGTTGACGTCGGCAATGTTCACTTCACCGTCACCGTTCACGTCACCCGGTATGGGCTCAGTCTGGGGCATGGCGGCATAGACGAGTTCCATGCCAGGAATCTTGAGGCTGTAGGGTTCACCCGTGGTGACGGCATTGTAGGTGATGTAATAATACACCAGATGCAGCGGGAAATTGCCCAAATCGGCCGCGTCACACACGTCGGTCACGGGGACATCGAGATCGATGCTGCCCTGCGGGGACACCTCGACGGGATACTCCACCGTGACACGCTCGCCACAGGCGTTTTCAAGCAGGATTTTCACCGTTTTGAGTTGCATTTCGCCCGGTTCCATGCGCAACCGCAGGGTGTCGGGCAAGCCCCACAGACGCACCGCCTTGGCAATCTTGATGTAGGGATTGCGCGACGATGCCCCGGTGAAATCTATCTGAAGGCCGTTGCCGAGCGCTGTAACCACCTGGTTCTTGCCTCCACTCTGGGTCACCGTCCAGGTATCCGGGTCGATGGGAGCGTTCTCGATGGTGGTTACCCGGTGCTTGGGATTCTCAACGCTCACCAGCAGCGAGTCGGCCAGCAAGGGATGGCTGGAGCCGACAAAGGTCTGCCCGTCGGCCACAGCAGTGATGACACCTTGATCATCGACGGCGCAGATACTCTCATCCATCGAGCTCCACGCCACCACACTAGGGTCCACCTTGTCCAGTCCGTAGCCGCTCACGCCGTTGATGTTGATGCTGTAGGAATGGTATTGGTCGATGACCACACTGTCGCTCACCAGCTGCCACTGCGCCTCCATGATGGTGACGGGCTGGGTGGCAGTAATGCCGTTATAGTGGGCATACAGGTTGCCCGAGGCCGGTGTTGAAACAGCATGGAAGAAGCCCTCGTTGTCGAAGTAACCCACCTGGGGGTCGCACGTGAAGGTGCAGCCTTGCAGGTCGCGCGTCTTGAGGACGCCATACTGGTTATAGCCCCACACGCCAAACGACGTGGTCGCCGAAATCGACAGATTATAACACCGCGGCTCAAAGTTGATGATGCCTATCTCGTCGTCGACAGGTGCCGTCGAAACAAACAGGCAGCCGTTGCCCACGGCACGCACGGGGCCGTCGCTGGGATGGTTCAGCACCTCGTCATTGACCAGAATGCACGATGAGCCGCCGCCATCCAGATTCACGGCATTCACCGCTCCCAAAGCGTCAAAGATGCCTTTCATCTCCCTGAGCGTAACGCCCGTCGAGGTGAGGTGACGCCCGTCGACAACGACGAAATACAGGCGCGTACTGTCAGCATTGAAGCCGATGGCCGTGCGCGGATGCCGCTCGGCCCAGTCCTCCATGAACTGGCCGTTCTGCATGATGATGTGGTTGCTGCCGCCAATGAGCTGGTGGATATTGATGTCTTGTGACTCGTTGTTGAGCGTGAGTCTGAAAGAGACACTCAACTCGTCACCCACGTTGAGGGATTGCGCATAGTTGGCATAGGTGCCCTTGAGCCACAAAATGGCCTTGCCGTCGGGAATCGTCGTCGATCCTTTTGCATCAAAGATGTCCTCGATGATGCACTGCTCCACACCATTGGCGTTCCAGCGGAACGGGTCGCCGGCAGGACGAAGCAGCACCATCTTGCCCGAGCTGGAGCCGTCATAGGTCACGGGACCATAGCTGCGGGTGAACAGGAAAGACTGGTTAGCAGCGATGTTCTCATAGGCGTAACGCATGCGGTTCACCAGATTGAGCGCAAACGACGTCTCGCCGCTGGTCACCGTTCCAGTAAACGTCAAGCGGTCGATGTAGGGCCGGTTGTCATTGTCCAGGACCAGACAGGCACGGTTGTGGCTGCTCAACACCAGCTCGTCGTTGCGCACCTGGCCGCTCAGGGGCAGTCCCACCTCGTTGGTAGGCGAGGTCATGAAGAAGTCACCGTTGACGGCTCCCACCACCTCGTGTCCGGGCCGGTTGTTGCGCGACGCCATGCTCACGGGCGTCTCACAAGCGACCGACTTTTCTCCACCCAGGCAGGTTTCCATCACGATGTAGGGATTTGTCAAGTCCATCTCAACGACACTCACCTTGAGGGGCAGCTCCGGAATATCATATTTTGCGGCCGTCACGCCAGGACCCGCCAAATGCGGGAAAATGAGCGTGTCCACATCATATTTTTTGTCTCCGATGGTCCACTGGTCACGGGCTTGACCCGTGACTGTCCCCATCAACAGCGCCACAAGGGCTACCAGCAAAAATGGCCGTTTCATGAGTTCAGGATGATATCAATTACCGCATTCACGTCGGCAATATTGACTTCGGTATCTCCGTTCACATCGCCCCGTGGATTGATAGTGCCCGTGAGGATGCAGTCGATGATGGCATTCACATCGGCTATATTCACCTCGCCATCGCCGTTCACGTCGCCCTTGATGCCCGGCTGGGGCTGCTCTCCAGCATCTACATTGCGACCTATCTTATAAACCGCCATGCCGTTGTAGGCCTTGAACGTGAACAGCGTCACCTCCTCGTAGCCCTCATCATCAACGCCATATTCGACGGCAAAGCAGTGCACGCGCAATCCGCTGTCGTTGACCTTGCCCAGACTGTCGGCAGGAATCTGCCAGTACTTGGTCATGCCGCCAAGCGACTGTCCCTCGCCCAACTCGCAGATGTTGGCCTGGCAGCCATACCCGCCACCATTCATGTCGGCAATGACATAGGTGAGGAAATCCCTGCCCTCAAGGTGGAACTCGATACATCCGTTGGGAGCAGACTTGGGCCACAATTCAGGATCTACTTCCTCGAACGAGTCAATCACCGAGCCCGAGAAGTCGTAAATGACCGGTGCCGTGTCAAAGCAGTCGATGTAGAACATCTCGCCGCTGTAGCGCGAGTCCTCGTCGGGACCTTCAATCATCTTGATGACCGGAGCCAGCGAGAAGCCCGTCTTGGTCTCAGGGTAGAAATTGATGACATCCATGTAGGGGTCGCCATCAAAGCCGCCCTCCCAGTCACCGCCCTGGTCGGCGTGCATGCGGTAAAGCGTCGGAAAACCCGGGTCGGCCGTGGAGCCCGACACCGTCATAATGTTGCACTCTGCCTGCTCAAGGGTGAGGTCACCGATAACGTCCAGATAGTCGGTGCGCTGCGGGGCATCGCCCTTGTCGAGTTCGACAACGAGCGTGAGCTCGCCCGTCTCGGTATCCACCAGATAGACAGGAACATACTGCTGCACGTTGCTGGTCATCGGCGCCACCCAGATGTGGTGGAAACTGTCCTTGCCGATGCTGGCCACACCCAGGAAGCGGCCATAGGGCGCTCCGTCGAGCGTCAGGGGCAGATCCTCGAGCGGACTGCCGTCAACAGCCGAGAAACGGTGAATCACCGATTGCGAGATGGTGTCACTGCCGATGATCACGGCGAGTTCCTCGCTGCGGGCAACATAGATGATGCCCTGGTCCATCGTCGCCGTGCGGGCACGCTGGTTGCAGATGGCATTACTGGTGTAGTCCGTGCCGCTGTGTACACGGTCAAAGATCCACTGGTTGACAATCTTGATGCCGTTCACCTCGGCATAGGTCTGGCCGTCGGTCACAGCCTTCGCCCCGATAGCCGAGGCCATCACAGCAAGCAATAGAAGAAGTAAAGATTTTTTCATATCGATTTGGTTATTTTTAATAGATTATGCTGCTACTAGAAAAAACGCCGCGGATTGGCGCGGATGTGGTGGACACTCCGTGCAATCCGCGGCTATGACTGTTGATAGGTGGGCGTCAGCCCTTCAGGATGATGTCGATAATGGCGTTAACGTCGGCAATGTTCACCTCGCCGTCGCCGTTCACGTCACCCTTGGCGTCCATGCTGCCTGACAGGATCATGTCGATGATGGCATTCACGTCGGCAATGTTCACCTCGCCATCGCCGTTCACGTCGCCCTTGATGCCCGGCTGCTCGCCACCGCTCACGTTGGTGCCGATCTTATACACGGCCATGCCGTTATAGCACTTGAAGATGAACAGCGTCACCTCCTCGTTGCCCTCGGCATCGACACCATACTCCACATTCATGCTCTGCACACGCGTGCCGCCGTCACTCATGGCACCCAGCTCATCAGGAACCATCCAGTAGCGCTGCATGCCACCCAGCGTCATTCCTTCGCCCAGCTCACAGATGTAAACTTGGCAGGCCTTGTTCACCAGCGTGGTAGCGTCAACACCTGTGTACTGTGCAACTACATACACGATGAAGTTGCGACCCTCGAGCGTGAACTCGCACACACCGTTGGCACCCACGTCCATCGGCCAGAAGTCGGGATCCACGTTCTCGAAGTTGTCCACCATCGAACCCGTCACGTCATACAGGATTGGCGACGTCGTGAAACCGTCCACATAGAACAGTTCGCCGCTATAGCGCGTCTCCTCGTCTTCGCCCAGGATCATCTTCACCACCGGACCATAGCCCCACTGCGTCACCGTCTCGGGATAGAAGTCCAGGATAGCCAGATACGGGTCGCCCTCAAAGCCGCCCTCAAAGTCGCCACCTTGGTCGGCGTGCCAGCGATAGATTACCTCCGAGCTGGTACCCACGGTCATAATGTTACACTCGGCCTCTTCACGGGTGAGGTCACCCATGACGTCCATGTAGTCGCAGCGTGCCAGCACATCACCCTTTTCGAGGGTTGCCACCAGCGTGAGCTCACCTGTCTCGCCGTCCAGCAAGTAGATGGTTGACTCGGTTGCCAACTCGCTGGTATAGGGAGCAATGTACAAGTGTCCGAAGTTGTCCACACCGATGGTGTTGGCATTCAATGTCGAAGTGCCATAGATTGCGCCATCGAGCGTCAACGGCAGTTCCTTGATCATGTTGCCGGTGGCTGCATCGAGTTTATAGACAACGCTTTGCAAGATCGTGTCGGCACCTTGAATGACAGTATTGGCATTGGTGCGAGTGATGTAGATGTAACCGTCGTGCATCACCGACGTGCGCGCATACGTGTTGCAGTACGGCTGATTGCTCCACAGGTCATTGGTGTGAGCGCGGTCCTGGATCCACAGGTTAACGATTTTGATGTCGTTCACTGGCTCATAGTTCACGCCATCGGTCACTGCCCATGCCGTGACATTGGTCAGTAAGAGCAAAAGAAGTAGTAATTTCTTCATAATAAGTTGGTTATTAAGTTGTTATATATTATTTGGTTTTCTATCCTATTTAATTTTAGCAAAGTAACACAAAAATCCGCTACTTTCAAAATTTAAACCTCGGTTTTTATTGTGGTGGCCTGTAATCTAATTCTTTGTCCATCCAGGCAATGCGATCGTGCAGCCACCGCTTGATGTAGGACACCTCGTCGTTGAAGTCCTTGGCGATATAGTAGTTGGGCCACACCCGTTGGCCCCAGCGGGGCCACGCCTGGCTGTTGCGCGACTCGGCGCCATGACACGTCAGCACTGTGGCCAGCGAGTCGATGGTCGCCATCACACGCTCCTCGCTCAGGTTGCCGCCACGCATCTGTGCCCAACGGGCACACAACGCGGCCCGGTAGTCCTCGTCACTGTTCAGGCGATACCACCAGAAAGGTACCAGATACACCTCGCCCGCGCCATACAGCACATCGTTGCTCTGATAGACCCACGTGTCGGTGCGCCAACCCTCGCAGCGGTCGCAGTTGCCATAGGCCAGGTTCGTGTCCCAAATGGCCATCTTGAACCGCCCGTCCACGTCATCACAGCGCTTGTAGAACTTGCCGCTCAGGCGGTAGCCGTCCACATTGTGGCCTAGCTCGGTGGCCAGCTGGTAGTCGATGAACGAGTTCACGTCGATGTAGCGGCGGTAACCCGTCATCGGGTCACGGTAGCCTGGCGAGGCCAATACGGCCTCCATCTGGTCGATGCGGCCGTTGATATAGGCCAGCTGGCGCTCGTTCAGGTCATCCAGGTCGGGCGACTTGTACTGGAACAGGATCACCCGGTCCTTGTAGGGCACACCCTGTTTGTTCACCGGGTGATAATGCGAGGTATAGGTTGGCTCGTCGTTACAATCCACCTCCATCAGGTAGTCGCCCGTCAGTTCATCGCCGCTCTTGCCGGGGCGGGCCAAATCCAGGCGGTGACGGCCCTTGGAGACCACCTCGCACAGGATATACACGCCATAATAGGTGCCGTCAAGGAAAAGTTCGCAATAACGGCCACGCGGGGTGAATTCCATCCAGGGACGCATCAGTTCATAGGTGAGCAGGTCACGCATCATGCTCTTGTCGGCATAGGGGGCCATCAGCGCCCAGTTGTCATCCTTGCCCATTCCCAGGATTTTGGCCTTCTTTTTGGAAGCATATTTCAGCGGACCGTCCAGCGTGCGGAACGAATACGGCTTCTTGGGCGAGTCATTAAAGGTCGAATTGCCGCGGTAACGCAGGGCAACATGACCCTCGTAGTCGATGCGTTGACCGGGGTGGGCCGCCGTGTCGGCATAATTGAGCTGACCCGGGCCGTTATCGATGATTTTCATCACCGCATCGATGCGCTCATAGCGGTCAATGACTCTCCCCTTCACCTCAAGCCACACGATGGGCAGATTGGTCGAGGTGAGTTCAACTCCGGTGTTGTCGGGCGGGAAATTCACCACCTCATGCTTGCAGGCAGCGAGCATGAGCACCAGCATCACTATGAGAATCAGTCGCTTCATTTCATTTTCTATGCTACGAGAAGAGGATGATGTCGATGATGGCGTTGACGTCGGCGATATTGACCTCGCCGTCGCCGTTGACGTCACCGGCAGGAGTCATATTACCCGACAGAATCATGTCAATAACGGCGTTGACATCGGCAATATTGACCTCGGTGTCTCCGTTGACGTCACCCGTGACAGCCTCATGGTAAACAAACGAACGGATGTCACAATAGTCGGTGTACTGCATCGTGGAGCCAGCGGCCAACGTGTGATAGGCATAGCGGGCACGGACAAAATAGGTCTTTCCGTCAACCAACTTGCCGGCACCCCTGATATCGCCCAATCGGGGAGTCTCAAACGTGCCGCCATCGAGCGTGCCGTTATAAGAAGTGCGGGACGGGAACGACTCCGAGGTGCTGATCTGCACCCGCAGCGATGCGGCACCCTCGACAGGCTCAAAACGCACCACACTCGAGGAGTACAGCACGGTATCGCCCTCACCGGGACACACATAAACGGGCACAGGCGGAATCACCTCGACAGTGGTGAACGACGAGACGGGGGTGACCACTGTTGCCGAGCCATAGGTGGCTGTCACACGCGCATAATAGGTCGTGGCACCCGCTAATCGGTACCTGGGCACCTGCCACAGGGGCTGGTCCAGCAGGATGCTGTCAGGATTGTTCATCGAGGAGTTTTCCGACAATTCGAGCACATAGGCCGTGCTGGGAGCCCCTGCCGTCCACTTGATGAGAGGCATCAAGGGCACTGCAGTAGCGTCACTGGCAGGCGAGGTAATGCGCATCTGACCTAACGTAAACTTTCGCAGCTCGCTGGCATTATCCAACAGGTTGAGGCCACGAGCCACCACACGCCACCAGTAGGTGCCGCTGGTGAGACACGGAATGCGAGGCAAGGGACAGCTCATCGAGTCAACTTCCACTTGCGACACGAGCGAATCCATCTGTTCATCGGCATAGATCTGCACGACGTAGTTAGAGCCTTCCCCACTCCACTGCAGGAACGAGAGTTCGGGCACCTCGGCACCGTCATCAGGATAGAGCAGCTCGGGCTTGGCGGCCTGAACGGGCACCACGCCTGGCATGACGGGAGCGTACTCGTTTTCCCAACGGTCGAGGATGCTCACGGCATAACGGTAACCCTCACGCTTAGCTGCCGGCAAGGTATAGGTCGCCCAGTAACTGATGCCCTCGATATATTTGGCCTGACAGTGAAATTCGCTGTCCTGCACATCTTCGGGAATCGTATAGATGACGTAACGCACATTGGGGATGCTGTCCCACGACAGGATACCGTCACCATAGTTGAGGTTGGTCACTGTCGAATAGATCTGATCAGGCTTGAGCCACGCCGGAGCAGGATTCAGGGCGATGGTAGAGTAGAGGCTGTCCTTGAGCCAGATGCGCAACTGACGCACCTTGCCGTCGATTTTCTCGCTCTTGTTGCGCCACGTGCCGTAGCGGAAATATACCATGCCGGGATTGCCGCCGGCAGCCATCGCCTCGCGCATGACGCGACCTTGCTTGACAAACTCGGCCAGCGTCCAGCCTTCTTCATCAGGAATCCACTGGCTGATATAGACGTGGCGGTTGAAACGTGCGGCCATCTTGCCCCACCAGGTAGTAACTCCGGTAAAAGTTCCCGTCGTCTTCCAATAGACCTGCGGCGCCAGGAAATCGATGGTGCCGCGCGTGAGCCACGCCATCGGGTCGCTGTAAATCTGATTATACTGCCAGTCGCTGCCTACAGGGCAGGGCTCTACGCCATACTGGTCAGCCACCGCCTGAGACGTGCACGCCACGCCGGCGGGGCCGATGCCGAAGCGCACCCACGGCTTGGTCGATTTCACCATGTCGTTGACGTCCTTGACCATCTGGTTGACGTTCTCGCGTCGCCAGTCGCCCTGACTCATCGTGCCGCCGTTGGCCCGATAGGCATTATACAGATCAGCATCGAGCGAGAACGACGGATTGTCCTGATTGTAGAAATAATCGTCAAACACGAGTCCGTCAACGTCATACTTGACCAAAATGTCCTTGCACACGTCAACGACACGCTGCCTCACCTCGGGGATGCCGGGATTGAGCACCGTTTCGTAGCTGGTAGTCAACAGCCATTCAGGATGGGTATAGATGTAGTCCCGCTCGCTTTGGCCCCACAAGTTGTCGCCATGCCCATAACGATAAGGATTGACCCAGGCATAGACCTCGATACCGCGCTTGTGGGCCTCACAGACGAGATACTCAAACGGGTCGAATGCCGGTGCCACGCCTCGGGTGCCCGAGACGTAGCTCGACCAGGGCTCGTAGGCTGAATTGTACATCGCGTCACACATTGCCCTGACGTGGTAATAGACCACGTTGATGTGGTTGACGCGCAACGTGTCGAGCATCTTGCGGCAGGCATTCTGCATCGTGGGCGTGTTGCGCTCGGTGATGGCGCCGCTGGGCCAGTCGCTCAGGTAAGCCGTCATCCACATGCCGCGCTGTTCGCGTTTGGGCGGCACGTCGGCAGCAATGGCAAAACTGGCGACAAATGTCACCAGCAATGCGATTATGATGATTTTACTTTTCATCGTTTCAGGTTTTGTAGAGACGTAAAAACTTGCCTCTCGTCGGGGACGCAAGATTTTGCGTCTTTACATTTTTTGCTCCTAGAACAGGTTGGTCAGGCGCGGGTTGATGCATACGCCCAGAATCTTGTCCGTGTTGCCGTTGAAGTTATAGACCTTGCCGTCCTCGGGGTTGAAGTAGTACAGGCCCGTGGTGTAGGTCTTCTCGGTCGTGGCGGCACGGAAGCCAAAATAGACATAGTGCGTCTGGGCATCGACAGCAAACTGCGTGGTGTAAACACCCTCGGCATCGGTCGTGTTGATGGGATCGGCCTCCATGGTGATGAAGTTGATGTACTTGTCATAGGTCACCGTGGCGTTCTCGGCCGGAAGGGCATACTGGGTAAAGCCCACGCCAGGCGTGGTGCCCTTGGTCATCCACACATACAGGTAGCCCAAGTCCTCGTCGAGCGTGAAAGCGCGCGGCTGGGTGGTCTCGAGCACGATGGGATGAGGAATGGGCACGCCAGTACCGGTCTTGCCGATATCGCTCGGACGGAAGCGGTAGATACCGTTACCCGAATAGTTCTTGCCCCACCAGAACATGCCCGTGCGGTCGAGGTAAAGTCCCGTGTGGATAGCACCATAGGCGATGCCCTGTCCGTAGTAACTCAACTGGTTGTTGATCACAAAGTAGCCAGCCGTGCTGGTGTAGTTGGTCTGCTCGGTCTCGCCACGTGCTGTGAGCGGGAGCGTACGGACTCCCGTATTGCGGTCGGTGTAGTAGAGGCTGGTGCCGTCGGTACAACCCTGGAAGGGGTCGTTGAAGGCGGGACCGCCCACATTGGTAACCATGACATTGGTCGTTGAGCCGTCGGCGCTCATGACGGTGATTTTGCCATCGCCCAGGTTACCGGCCTCATCGTTGATGTAGTAATACTGCTTGCCGCAGTCCAGGATATAGACGTTGTCCTGCTCAATGACATCACTTTCGGTCACCGTCTTCTCGGTGGCAAATACCAGCGTAGTGGGCATATTGCCTGAGCTGACGCCCATATCAAACGGCAGGTTTTTGGTGCCGGGAGGCAGCTGGGAGAGGTCTACCAGTTTCACCGCCATGATATTTCCGCCCTGAGTGGCATAGTAGAGCGTGGGAGCGGGAATTGATGAGCCCACCTGCACGTTCACATAGCTATCCTCCAGACGGCGGTTCTCACCGTTGATGTCAAACCACGTCTGCAACGTAATCTTTTGCGAACCGATGTTGCTGAAGGTTAGCTTGCCAGGATTGTCGGTCGTTCCGTCCTCGTGACTGTAGCCTTCAAAGGTCGTGATCAGGTTGCCCTGAGCATCGCGGGTACCCTCGGGGAAAGTCCACACATACTTGCATACCAGATTCTCGGGGTTGGGCAGTTCGATATCGAGTTTCACGTCCACGTCGTTGATGACAACAGGCGTGGAACTCTGCTCAACCACACTCAACATGGGAGCGATGTCATAGATGAGCAGCGGATAGGTGCAGCTGCCCACGCCGTCAACCGTCAAGGTCACCTGATAGATACCGGCCTTGTCAAACTTGTGCGAGGGGTTCATTTCGGTCGAGGTCGTGCCGTCGCCGAAGTCCCACGTCACCTGTCCCGACTTGGCCGAGGTGTTGGTGAACTCAACGGTGGAGACCACATAGAAATCCAGTCCATAGCGGTCATCCTCCACATGATAGGTGAAGTCCACATCCTTGGTGGGGAAATTGCCATAGTCGGGTGTCTTGTCGATACATGACACCGCCATGACCGCCATCAGGACCATGAATGCTATTTTATTGAATGTTTTCATATTCAGTTATCTTTTTAGGTTTTAGGCTTTAGGTTTTAGGACGCGGATGCCACCTAACGCCTAACGCCTAATTGCCTAATTACTAATTCAGTGAAACTTCTTTGTTATCGGTAGTCACACCCATCTTGCCCTCGGTGTCATACACGCGGTATTCGGGGCGCAGATAGTAAGTACGGGAGAATGAGACGGCATAGTTCTTATTGGCTGAGTCATAGATCCACGAAGTGAACGGAATCTGGCTGATGAGGTCTTTCCAATAAGGCATATACTCGCGGCGCACCGTAGTGATGCGGCCACCGGTATCGTCGCTGTAACGGCTAAACAGCCACGGGCTCGACTCATACACGGGATACACATTCACGCCCTCGGGGGCAGCATCCTCGGTAGGAATCTCGTGATAAACCAGCGTGCCGGCCTCGGTCACGGTCGTGTAATAGTAGTGGTCAACCTTGTCGTTGGTAAACCAGGCATCCGATTTCTTGCCCGATTCGGTCTCGGTGGGGAACGAAACGCCATGCTTGGCATTCATCTCCTCGAATTGCTCGGCTGTGAACGCATAATTGATGTACACATTGCGCAGGTCATTATAGTAGAGACTGTCCTTGGTGAGCGCATTCACTATATAGTTCATAAACTCGGTTTGGAACGACGACGGATAGTAGGAGTCAAATTTCTCCTGGTCCCATTCCTCGGGAGTCTCCCACTTCACGGGCGACAGCGTGCGCGAGGTGGGGAAAGAGTCGGTCAGTACAAATTCGTAGCCATCCCAAACGGCATCGCTATGCTTGTATTCGGCTATCTTCTGCATGCTGCGCACGGTGTCGGTGATAGCCACAGTCTTGGTGTAAGACAGTGAGGTGGTGAGCTTGCTGGTGGCTGCAGCGCTCTGCTGACGCTTGACCAGTGCCCACACCTCACTGCGGTCGATGTCGCGGTCGCTCGAGGTGTAGTATTTGCCCTTGAACGAGGCATAAGAGCCCGCCTTCACCACGGTGGAGTTCTGCTCCCAGTCGACGGTGGGCAGAATTTGTCCAATCTCCATGCGGTCGGCAAAGAGGTCATGGTTGGCACAAGAGGTCATCATTCCCAGCAACAGTGCCGCACTACCTAATATTTTATATATCTTCATAATCTTATATTAAAAAGTTCATTAAAAATCCTTTAGCAATTACTCTTCGGTGAGCGAAGAAACTTCGCCATAGGCATGGGCCCAAATCATGGGTTCCTGCAACCACTTGTAGTTTTTGTAGGCACCCAGGCGCTGCAACTCGGCGCGGTTATACTTCTCCTCGGTCTCGGGGTCGTAGTTCAAGCGCTGAATCCAGGTGTTCTCTTTCTCGGCTTCGGTGAGACCATCAATCCAGTAGGCCGCATACAGGTTGTAGGGTCGGCGCAGCGTGGGATAAACAATCTCGTTCTGGTCGCCTATGCCATAGTTGTTGCGGTTGTTACTGTAATGATAACGGCGCATGTCGGTCCACTGCTCGGGCTGCAGATACATGGCTATGTACTTCTGCTGCATGAGGTCGCTGAGCGTGAACTCGCTGGGATTGAAGAACCAGTGCTTGTTGCCGCGGTCGGTCACACGGTGCACGCTCGGCTTCGAACTTGTGCCCTTATAATACTCCTCATTGTTCAAGAAGGCGTTGACCTGGGCGTTCCAGTACTCTGCCTGCTTGTAGCCGGGCTTGCCGCCTGTCACCGAGTTGCCGGGATACTTGTTGTCGGTTTCTTCGTTATAGTTGGGGTTGGGATACTTCTCCAGGAAGAAGTCGAGGTGGCGCTGAATGTTGTGCTCAGTAGCCTCCTTGGCAAGTTCACAGGCTTTCACCTTGTTGCCCAGCCAGTACTCGGCCTCGGCCTTGATGAAGTAGAGTTCCTCCATAGTGAAGATAGGATTGTAGCAAGTCACATCACCGGCATAGGCTCCCATGTAGAGGTCGGGGTAGTTCACCACCTTGTAGGTGCTGCCCATGCCAATGTTGTTCTCAAGATAACGCATCTTGATTTGTGCATTAGGATTGGTTGCCGACTGCGGGCCGGTGCGGGCAATCATGAGCAGTGCGCAGCGCGGGTCGTTGGCAAAGCCCTCGTGCTGACCCTCGGCGGCGTACAGACCGCACTTGTTCGGTTCATCGGGGGCGCCCAGACCCAGCAGGTCAACCATAAAGAACTTCGAGGGGATGGCGCTCGACAACAGGTTGCCACGCGACTCCCACGAGTTAATCACAGGCTGTGCCACACTCCACACGGCATTTTGTGTAACGGTACCGCCGTCCCACTTGTAACGGGGTTCGTTGCCAAACCACTCGCCGTGCAGCAGTTCGCCCTTGCGCCACTGGTTGATGGCGGCATCGGCGGCTTCAATAATCTTGTTGCAGGTAGCGGCACTGCGGTCAATATTAGGAATGTTGCGCAACAGGATGCGGGCCTTCACGGCATACACGAGTCCTTTCCAGCGCTCCAGGTCGCCGCCATACACGCGGTCCTCGGCAAAGGTGATTTCCTGGTTGTCGGGACTCTTGGCGATGGCCGGATCCTCATACATCCTTATCAGTTCATCGGCCTCTTCAAGCATCCACTTGTAA
>JAEEGH010002104.1_pt1 | contig 54759 bp, 35 predicted proteins | sample 9134181 | NCBI WGS metagenome assembly JAEEGH01 (sample SAMN16246544, study PRJNA631951) | gut metagenome | biome: gut microbiome; feature: rumen; material: DP-attached | host: Bos | place: Iran: Karaj | collected 2018-10 | reverse complement strand
TAAATCGCTAAATTTGCAGACTTGACTGAATATTAACAAAAACAGATATGTACAGAGACCACACTTGCGGCGAGCTTCGCATCGCCAACGTCGGACAGAAAGTGACCTTGGCCGGATGGGTCCAGAGGTCCAGGAAACTCGGAGGAATGACTTTCATCGACCTCCGCGACCGCTACGGCATAACCCAGCTCGTAGTCGAGGCCGATGCGGACGCCTCCCTTGTCGAGACCGCGACCTCCCTTGGCCGTGAATTTGTCATTCAGGTTGTCGGGGAAGTAGTTGAGCGCCAGAGCAAAAACCCCAAGATGCCGACCGGCGAGATAGAGATCAAAGTTGAGTCCATCAATATTCTCAACAAGTCCGTCACCCCTCCTTTCACCATTGAGGATGAGAGCGACGGCGGCGAGGACATCCGCGCCAAGTTCCGTTATCTGGATCTTCGAAGGAACCCTCTCCAGCAGGCCCTCGCCCTCAGGCACAGGCTTGCACATGAGGTCCGGAACTATCTCGACTCCAAGAACTTCATGGAGATTGAGACTCCTTATCTCATAAAGTCCACTCCTGAAGGAGCCCGCGACTTCGTGGTCCCTTCAAGGATGAACCCCGGCCAGTTCTACGCCCTTCCGCAGAGCCCCCAGACTTTCAAGCAGCTGCTGATGGTCGCGGGATATGACCGTTATTTCCAGATTGTCAGGTGCTTCCGTGACGAGGACCTCAGGGCTGACCGTCAGCCTGAATTCACCCAGATCGACTGCGAGATGAGTTTCGTCGAGCAGGAGGATGTCCTGAATATGTTTGAAGGCATGATGCGGACCCTGTTCAAGAATGTCCTGGACGTGGATATTCCCAACCCTCTTCCCAGGATGAGCTGGTACGACGCCATGGACAAGTACGGCTCCGACAAGCCGGATGTCCGTTTCGGGATGACCATCCACGAGATCACCGACAAGGTCAAGGGCAACGGGTTCTCCGTACTTGACGACGCTGCCTACGTGGGCGCCATCGCCGTTCCCGGCGGAGCCGAATACACCCGCAAGCAGATCGACGAGATCACAGAGTGGGTCAAGAGGCCTCAAGTTGGAGCCAAGGGCTTGATCTACATCAAGTTGAACGCTGACGGAACTGTCAAGTCATCAATCGATAAGTTCTACACTCCCGAGCAGCTGCAGGCCATCGCCGAGGCTGTCGAAGCCAAGACCGGCGACATCGTGTTCGTCATGAGCGGTCCGGAGAAGCGCAAGGTCCAGACCATGCTGGGCGTCCTGCGTCTCGAGATGGGCGGAAGGCTCGGCCTCAGGGATCCCAAGGTGTTCGCGCCGCTCTGGATCGTGGACTTCCCGCTCCTCGAGTGGAACGATGAGGACGGCCGTTTCTACGCCATGCACCATCCTTTCACCGCCCCGAAACCGGAGCACATGGATCTCTTCTATTCCGATAAGAAAGAGGATCTCGAGAGGGTCTGCGCCAACGCCTATGACTTCGTCCTGAACGGCAACGAGCTTGGCGGCGGATCGATCAGAATCCACGACGCGGAGGTCCAGAAGAGGATGTTCGAGGTTCTCGGAATCGGTCCCGAGGAGGCTGAATATAAGTTCGGCTTCATCATTCACGCCTTCCAGTTCGGCGCTCCGCCTCACGGAGGTCTGGCCTTCGGATTCGACCGCGTCTGCACCCTCTTCGCCGGCAAGGAGTCCATCAGGGACTTCATCGCCTTCCCGAAGAACAACCAGGGCCGCGACGTTATGATCGACTCCCCGTCACAGATTGACCAGGCCCAGCTCGATGAGCTCGGCCTGGACATCAGACCAGTGCCTGAGAAGTAGCTAATCTACAGTCAGCAAAACCAATCTGACGAATAAACTCTTCATTATCTGGATCATAGCGCGTAATGGAATCCGTCCACGACGTTCCATTCACCCCTCGTGAAGTCCGGGAAACGGACCGGCATCGAATTGTTCTCCAATGAGATGCGGCTCAGTTCCTGGACCGCCGACCATTCCGCCGCATCGTAGACATCCTCGTCAAGAGGAAGTCCGTGACGCAGGCAGTAGATCAGACGGTAGTCCATGATGTAGTCCATTCCGCCGTGGCCGCCGACAGTCTTGGCTTTCTCCTCGATTGCTTTGGCGAATTCCGGCCTGTACGCGGTCAGCAGAGAATCCATAACCTCTTGAGACACATAGGTATGGCCGTTTATACCCTTGACAGAGATTCCTTCCACAGGGTATTTGTTGGCGAATCCCTCAGTTCCGGTGAGCTGGTACATCCTGGTGTAAGGGCGGTAGGCATAGACATTATGCTGCACCTCGATCAGTTTCTTCTTCTCGGTCTGGATCAGGCTGATCGTGTGGTCGCCGTCCTTGCAATAGTCCGCGTCCCTGAACTTCTTCGCGGCCACCTTGCCGTTGTAGGAAGGAGTGTCCATAGCCACGAGATAATCCATCTTGTCACCCCTGTGGATGTTCAGCACCTGGGCGATGGGTCCGAGGCCATGTGTGGGATAGTTGTCTCCCCGGTTCTCCATGTTGTAGTCCAGCCTCCAGGTCTCGCTCCTGTCCCAACCTTCTGAAAGGAAGTGAATATAAGCACCTTCCACGTGGTAGACCTCACCGAACACCCCCTGCTGGGCCATATTCAGGGCGGACATCTCGAAGAAATCGTAGCAGCAATTCTCGAGCATCATGCAGTGGCGACGGGTCCTCTCGCAGGCGTCCACAAGTTTCCAGCAGTCGTCGATGGTCATCATCATCGGAACCTCACAAGCCACGTGATGGCCGTGCTCAAGGGCGTAAAGGGAGATCGGCACATGGACCACCCAGTCGGTCGCGATATAGACCAGGTCGATGTCATTCCTGTCGCAGAGTTCCTTGTATGCCTCGGGGCCGAGATAATTATCGGCTTCGGGTAGCCCGGCCTCTTTCAGGATATTCTGGCAGATGTCCAGACGCTCCTGCTTCAGGTCGCAGAAGGCAACGATCTTCACTCCGTCAATGTGGGTGTAGCGGCTGACGGCGGAAGTTCCCCTGCCACCCACTCCGACAAAGGCTATGCGGACCGTGTCGATCGGGTCGCACTTCAGTCCGAGGGCGCTCACCTGTCCCGGAGCCCGGGGAGGAGTCTTCAGCTCGATCATCCCATTCTTGATGGTGGCCGGCACAGAGGCCGGGACCTTCTTCCCGCAGGAAGACAGTGACAGCAGGCAGACAATCGCCGCCATTAACAAGACACTTAGACGAGTTCTCATAATTATTGATATTTAATAAGTTACACTATAAGTTCTTCACGATCTCCAACAACTTACGATATCCTTCTATCCGTTTCTCGGTGGCGGCCTTGTCGTCTTCCCCGAACTTCGCGTAGTTGTCGTTCAACTCATCCTCCATCTCCTGCAACATGGACTCGAGAGTCACCGTCTTCCCGGCCGGGGCGGGAACCTCCAGGTTGGCCGGATACAGGGTGGCCAGCTCGAACTCTTTGAGTGCTTTGTCGTATTTCTTCTTGTCCAGGAGGGACTGGCCTTTAAGAATATGGGACGCGACATAGATGTTGTGGATCTGTCCGCCGCCCTCCCACAAGTGGAAGTGGCGGGTGTCCATAATCTTTATCGCCTTGTCGTAATTGCCTGTCTCGTTGTATGCCTGGAGCAGTCTCATGACGGCGTCGTCATGCTTCATGACGGTCGGCAAATGGCTCTCCAACCTCTTGAGACGTGTCTTTGCGTCCATCTCCGCCTTCTCGCACAACTTGTCGGACTCGGTGAAAAGCATAGGGTCGGAAGGGTTAGCCTTGATGGCCATGTCGTAATATTCGATAGCCTTGTCGAAGTTCCCTTTCTGCCCCTCTCCGAAACCCACGTTGCGGCAGGCGAGTGAGAATGTCGGGTCGAGGCTGACTGATTTGTGCCACTCCGCGAGTCCCCGTTCTTTCTGGCCCAGATAATAAAGCAGGTTTCCGAAGTAATATGGTATCTTGCTGTTGTCTGGGTACTTCCCTTCCAGGGTCTCGAACATCGCCACCTCTTCCACACGGAGCGGGAAATTGTTGTCAGGACTCAAGGATGAGGCCTTGGCGACATCAGAGGCCTCCCCGGTGAGATAGGCCCTGTAGAGATGTACCAGAGGGTAGTCAGCGAAAGGTGTCCCGACCTTTATGGCCTCGTCGATGACAGCCAGGGCGGCATCTTTGTCACCGACAGTAAGGTAGTTACTTGCCACTTCGAGGAGCTCCTGCACAGCGATTATCCCTTCGCTTCGGCGGTCACGTGTCCCTTTCAGGAAAGACAGGTTCCCGTTCCGGATAAAGCTCCTCTCGAACTCGCTCCAATAGTCGAGCGGGTCGATGCCTTTGACAGCGCTAATCATGTCCAACGCTTCTTGTTTCTTCCCGAGCTTGCGGAGGAGGTAGGCCTTCAATGTGAGCGCCTGCAAGTCATGGGCTCCTGTGAGAAGGGCGTCATCAACCAATTTGAGAGCGTTCTCCAAGTCTCCGGAATTCGTGGACGCCACCGCCAGCTGATAGTAGGCGGGATGCTTGAAAGCGGGGGTGTAAGTAGCCGCCCAGAGGTTCTCCTCGGCCTCCACCTGTCTCCCGGTCATACGGTAGACATATCCCAGATAGTAGTCGGCCTCAGTGTCATAAGCCCTGGTGTAGTCATGCTCCAGCCTCTCTTTCGCCCGCAGGAGATGCTCCTCGGCCTTGGCCCACTCGGCCTGGCGGATATAATGCTTGCCGACCTCGATATTCACCCTCGCGTCTCCCGGATCCCTTCGCAGGGCCTCGTTGTAGAAGTCCATGTAATCCAGGCGGGCGTTGTTGAACTGGTCAACCCTGAGACCGGCCAGGTAAAGCTCCTCGACGGTCTTGTATTCCTCGACAGGTTTCGTCCCGTCAATGACGGACGGGAGGTCCTCCTTCTCAAGTTTGACCGGCCTGTAATCCACGAGGAGGTTGCCCTCGGCGTTGCAGAGGGCGGTGTAAAGATCCGTCTCGTCCACTCCTGCGGGGACGACCGCCTCTTCAAGGAATATCTTTTCCGGATTGATGTCTATCTTCTTGTCAATGAGGAGTTTCTCTCCGGCCGCAAGGATGACCCTTGCCCCTTTGAGGTCGATGGAGGCGTTGTATCCCACCAGCCATTTGCCATTCTCTTCTTTCTGGAGATTGACCGCCGCGAACTCGGTGGCGTTCTTTATTCCTTTAATACCCTTGATCGGGAACCAGGTCTGCTTGAATTCTCTGATCTCGCCTGGGGCGAGCCAGCTGTAGTCAGGCTGGTTGTCTGAATATCCTCCCACCATCAGCTCCAGGTAGTGGCCGTCATTATCGGAGAGAATCTTGTTCCAAAGCATTCCTGTCGGGTTGTTGCCCCAAAGGAAGAATTTCTTTCCCGGGACCTGGAACCTGTTGGCGACGTGGACGGTACCAGCGTCCTTGGCGTGGTCATACCCTCCCAGGAAGCCCATCTGGCTGCCCCAAGCGAATATCGAGCGGGACCCCATATTGAAGTTCTTCCACCATGAGAGATCCACATCCGTTTTGGTCGAGCGTCCGGCCGGGCCGTCCGGCCATCTCGTGAAATAGACCTTGCTGTGGTCGGTGCCGAATTGGACATCCGGCGGGAAGATCACCTGGTAGTTCTCGTCGCAATGGACCGAGACATTCGCCCAGTGCAGCATAGACTGGATCATCGGCGTGGGATTGATCACTTTCACGCTTGCCTGCACTCTCGAGCTGTTGGGGAATATCGTTATACCCACCGACCATTTTAGCCGGTGCCTCAGCTCACTCTCGCCGACCCAAACTGTCTTACTCCCGTCCGGGTTATCCTCCGTCGTCCAGTCCACCAGCATATAGCTGCTGGCCCTGTGATGATCGGGAATGTCCCATTCCACTCCGCCAGAAAGCCAGGCTCCGAGCATTCCGATAAGGGCGGGCTTAATGCCCGTCTGGGTATAGAAGAAATGATAATTGTCCGTGAGGTCCTCGGCCTGGAATATCCTTCCACCAATCTCAGGTAACACACCGATACTGATGTAGTCGTTCTTGAGCTTGACGATCTCGTAGGTCTTGTCAACCACCTTGTCGGTGATCACATCGTACAGGGGGTAAGGATAGATGTAGCCTTCCGCACCCTGGTAGACTCGACCGGTGAAAAAGATGGGGTTGACCTCCGGAGCACCTATCTGATGGGTCGGTATGGTCTCTTTCTCCACATCCAGCTTCACTTGCTGGGCAAATGAAGGGGCGGCTGAGATAATCGCCGCCAAAAACATCAAAGCAACAATCTTTTTCATAATGAGTCCATTATGTGTTTTTTCTAATAATCATACCATTCACCCCAGGTCATAAGGACATAGGGAACCTGGCTTTGGTGAACTTTCTCTTGTTTGAACATGGTCATCCAGTAGGACTCCCGGTGGTCGATCCCGTGGGCGCCGATCTCGTTCTCATGTTGTGAGACGATTAGCTTTGGACTGAAGGCCGCGACATGCTCATCGTAGTCATGTATCCAGCAATCCATCGAGAGCACATCGATCTGGGGGAGGCGCGAATGAATATCCTTCAGCCACTTCAGGTCCTTCTTCTCGTCCATCCACTGGTCTCCGGTGGCGCCGACAACCTTGCCGTTCGGCATGGTCACGATCCAGATGTTGTTATGGACAGCGTCCTGATGGCCAGGAAGGGCGTTGACGGTAATGCTTCCCTTAGGAAGGTCCACATTAAAGGTGTAGAGGTCGTCCTTTCGGATGTGGTTGACCTTCGGGTCGTCCTTGAATATCTCGTCTGTCGCGTAGATCGGCACTCCGGCCTTGTGGCAGAAGTCCCGGGCGCGGGTGTCGAAATGGTCGTTGTGGTTATGGGTGATAAAAAGGATGTCGATATGGCTGATTAGTTTCTCCATGATCTCGTCCGGGATGAGTTTCCCTTCCCGTCCGTTGATGTCGACAGCGACGGTGAGATCCTTTGTCCGGAATAGTGTTCCGCTATTATATAATCTGTAGATTCTCAACGACTTCCGACCTTTAAGAGGCTTATCGAGATTTTCCAGGACCCGGTTCATCCTCATGGCGAGATATTCCTGGACCGCAGGGTTGTCTATCGGGGCCGGCTCATGAGTCACGGCGTCCAGCATCAGCATCGCCATCCGGCGCTCGAGATTGATTTCCTTGGAAGGAGGATTTGAGACCAAGGCCTTGTCGGCCAGGTCCAGCATGTAGTACGCCTGATGCTGGAGATACAGATCCGATTGGTTCCAATATTCCTTGAGATATCTCTGTCCCGGCACCGCATGGCGGCTTGGCGTCTCCTGGGCCGAGACTCCCATGGAAACTATGGCTAAAATGCCGGTAACCAATAAGTTCCTGAATACTTTCATAAGGCTGATTATTTGATTATTAGCCATGTGTAGCCGTTGGCGGGAATGGTGACTGTGACCTCGGCGTTATATTCCCTGTCGAGCCTGACCTTGCGGGCCTTGCCGCCACGCTCTGAGATCATTGCCTTCTTGGTCAGGCCAGTGTAGTAGAGTGGCAAGCTGATAGTTCGGGTAATGTCCTCGCCTGTGGGATTGTACAGCATGGCGAAGCCTTTTTCCTCAAGACTCGGATTGACGTGCATGATCCCGTCCCAGTCACGGCCGTCCGGCCTGCGAAGGTGAACAAGGTCGCTGCAGAGGATGTCCCTATGAGCCTTGTACCAATTGATTACCTCGATAACCGCTTCCTTTGTCCGCTCGGTGTCGTAGAGGCGGAACCCGCGGTAGCAGGACTGTACTCCGGAGCCGTAATTCTGGATCATGTGGGCCTTGTAGGCGTCAAGATGCTCGTCAAGCGGCTCCAGGGTCGCGGCAGCCCCGCCTCCTTGGTATTGGACCAGGGGAGTGAAGGTCCAGCTTGCGGTGGGAACCTTTTTCCATGTGCCGTCGTAGATGTTCTGGCGTCCGAGGATTATCTGTCTCGCCCTGGGCAACGACCAGTTGACCTCACGGTAGCCGATGAAGCCTTTGGTGGAGCCGATCAGCAGGGTGCCGTCGTCCGGGACATTCGTGTATATGTCCTTGGCTCTCATCCACTTGTAGAGGTCCTCAAGCATCTTCCTTTGCTTCCACTGGGAGTCTTCGAGGCCCTTGTGGAAGGCGTGCTTGGTCGAGGCGCAGGGGTCTCCGGAATATGATCCGTCATGCTCGAAGAAGTCCATTCCGGTCCTCTCGAAGAACGATTTGATCTTACGGAAATATTCATGGCCCCATTCGCTGGAGAGGCAAGGTGAACTGCCGAATGTCATTCCGCCCCGCTTCCCGGTCTCGGGGTTGATGATGTCCACGTCGTCGCTGATCCAGCGGCTGGCCAGCAGGGAATACCCGCCGATCTCGAGTCCTTTGGAGTGGGCGTAGTCGACATATTCTTTGTATTTGGCTATGTTTTCCTCGCTCTCGTCCTCCATGTTGAGGCCGGAGCCGAAGCTCAGGATCACCATTTCGTAGCCGGTCTCGGCGCATTGGTCGATGGCGATTTTCAGCTCTTCAGGCTTGGTCGTGGTGCAGTGGAGAAATATCGGGTTTTCAGTGGTCCAGGGGGCGAGGGTGGTACGGAAACGCTTGAGGGACAAGCCTTTCCGTTCTCTGTCTTCGCTGTCGTAAGGCATTATCCAGTTTCGGTAGCTCTCGAAGGAGCCGCCGGGCTCGATGGTCTCGTCGGGGCCGTAGGGCAACCTTGAGACGAGTAGGCAGGGGGTTTGGAGGCCGTAGTTGACCTGGGTCGTGTAGCGGGGATCCGTTTCCCAAAATGTGGTGCCGCAGGAGACCTGGGCGAAGTCGCTCTCGACATGGATTTTCCTTTCATCCGGGGAGGCGGGAACATGATCGACATTGGTCTCATATTCAACGATTGCCAGCTCTTCCAGGGTGAATTTGTCTAGATTGATCGGGGTCCCGCTCTCGTTGAAGACGTCCAGCCATTTCCCGATTATCGGCGCTCCGTCATAAATCTCATAATGCAACTCGACCTTGACTCCTTTCACTTCTTCAGGGCCTTCAAGGGTGAATATCAGTTCCTTGCCTTTCGGGTCCCAGTCCTTTATGAGGGCCCAACGTTTGCGGTTCCATTCCATCCTTTTTTTGAGGTCTTCGGTTCGGAAGCCGGTGACTTTAAATGAGTTAGGGATTTCTTTGAAGTTATCAAGCCACTCTGGTTTGACGTAGGCATATTCCTCTATGCCGTAGAGACCTCCGAGGGAATAGTCCTTTCCGTTGATCGTCACTGTTCCTTCGGGGCAGGCGGTGCGGACCATTGACTCACCGGTTATGTTGTTGTAGATGTTCGTGGTGGCGAGGTTGGGGGTTATCCTGAACACTCTGCTGACCAGGCCGTTGGTCAGGATGACGTCTTTGCCGTCTGAAGACTGCTCAACCTTAGAGACAAAAGAACTCCCGTCAATCAGCCAGTCCTTGGACGGCTTGTTGGAGGTGAAATCTTTACAACAAAGATTAAAGGTAAGGGTGGCACAAATGGCCAAAAGCAGGATTGGCAGTCTTCTCATGACATTAATAGATAACAGTGGTCAATGTAATGCAAAAATAACCATAATTCTCCTCAAATAGAAGTCAGTAATTCTTGAAATAGTGGGGGTTTGAGTCGTTTTCTTTGCTGTTTTTTATTATTTCATCATTTTTCTTTATTGTCCCAGTTATGAAGACTGTGTATATTAGCTGATCGGCAATCAGCTTCGACCGAGCGATTATTCGCAAATTTGCGAATTTGAAAATTTTAATTTATATTCGCACTATAAACTATGATAATCTTCTTTGATGACAAAGCGTTGGAAGAGTTGTATTATACTGGACACACTTCTGACAAAAAGTACAAAAGACTGCAAATCAGTATCGTAAAAGCATACATTAAAGCAGTCAATTATTTGAGGGCAGCTACGAGAATCGAGGATTTATTCCGTATTCATTCTTTGTGTTATGAGAAAAAGACTGGTGATCGACAAGGTCAGGAATTCGTCAGAATAAATGATAAGTACAGACTGAGATTGTCGAGCTTTGCCGGATCAGACGGAATCGTTGTGAACGTATTATTAATTGAAATATCAAAGCATTATGAATAAGATAGATAGGCGTCCTTTTGTCGCGACTCATCCAGGTGAGTTGATAAAAGATGAGATAAAGACAAGGGGAATCACCCAAAAACAATTGTCTGAATTGTCAGGTATTTCTCCCTCTATATTAAGTGAGACTATAAAAGGGAAAAGATCAATATCTTTGAATATGGCGTTTGGGCTTGAGAAATCTTTGGGGATCCCAGCAGAGATGTGGCTTAATCTTCAAAGCCAATATGATTTGGATATGGCTGAGACAAATTCTCGGGAGTCTAAGAGTAGATTCACTTTCATCAGATTGCTGATAGAGAATGCGTTGAAAGACACGGAGACTGTCACGGATGACGATAGACAGGAGTTGATAAAAATATCAGATATAATTCGGGAATATTAGTGATTCAATTATGGGTACTTACGGGCACGATTTGGAATATCTGGCTGAAAAGAATGTCGGTTTTGTGGAGCTTGTCTCGAATGACGGGCAGGCAAGGGTTCTGCTGGTTCCTGCTTTCCAGGGGAGAGTGATGACTTCCACCGCTGGAGGCCTCAAAGGAGCAAGCTACGGTTGGATCAATTATAAGGCTATAGCTGATGGTTTCGCCAACCCGCGGTTCAACCCTTTCGGAGGCGAGGAGCGCTTCTGGATAGGGCCGGAGGGAGGTCCGTTCTCTTGGTATTTCAAGCCAGGTGCTGAGCAGGTCTACGCCAACTGGGATGTGCCGGCATTCCTCGATTCTGAAGCTTTCGAGGTTGAGTCTTCGTCGGACTCAGAGGCTGTTTTTGCAAAAGAAGCGGTATTGAAAAACGCGTCTGGAGTAGAGTTCAACATTGGAGTTCGTAGGGTGGTTAAGCTTCTGGAACGCTCTGAATCTGAGAAGGTTCTGGGAATACATCTGCCTGATGGAGTCCGTCCGGTGGCATATAGTACCGCCAACACAATAAAGAACCTTGGCGCCAAGTCTTGGACCAAAGAGACCGGTATGCCCTCGGTCTGGCTCCTCGGGATGTATCCTCCGACCCCTTCGACGGTAGTGTTTATTCCTTATAATCAGGAGTTCGAGGGCAAGGTGGTAAAGGATGACTATTTCGGGAAGGTTCCGGCTGACAGGCTCGTGGTGAAGGATGGCTTTGTATATTTCAAGATTGACGGGAAATACCGCGCGAAGATCGGTCTCCCTGCCGGGAGCGCCAAGGACCTCTGCGGAAGTTTCGACCCTAAGGCCGGTGTCTTGAATATTCTTAAATACACTGTCCCTCAAGGAGATAATGACTATGTCAACAGCCAGTGGGGACCCCAGGAAGACCATTTCGGCGGCGATGTGATCAACTCCTACAATGACGGCCCGACGGAGACCGGAGTCGTGATGGGACCCTTCTATGAGATCGAGACCTCTTCGCCCGGTGCCGCCCTCGACCCCGGAGAGAGCTTAACCCACACCCAGTTCACTTTCCACCTCGAAGGACCCAAAGAAATCCTTGAGTCCCTCGCCAGGGAAGTCTTCGGAGATGTTGAATCTTTCTCATTCGAAGATTTTGCAAAATAATTAATTTTTGTATCTTTGCAGTCCCGACTTGATTGAACGGTTTGACAAAACCTTTCGGCCGAGACCACTGGAAGGGTGGGTGAGTGGCTGAAACCAACAGTTTGCTAAACTGTCGTACGGGTAACCGTACCACGAGTTCGAATCTCGTCCCTTCCGCAGCAACGCGATAAGTCAGGCAAGCGCCGCACGAAAGTGCGGCGCTTTTGTTTATCTTTGTATTCATAAAAAAACCAATCGCCATGAAAAAGTTAACGTCTATTCTTGTCATTTTGGCGGCGTCATTCTGCCTCATGATGCCCGCGCGGGCCCAAAAGGATTCCAAGACCACTTATGCCAAAGACGTCCTGCAACCTTATGTGGACAATGGTCAGCTGGCTGGAGCCATCAGCGTTTTTTACAAGGACGGAGTGCAGGAGACCTGCTGCGTAGGCTATGCCGACGTGGCCGCCAAGCGCCGTATCAAGATGGACAACGCTTTCATGCAATGCTCCCAGACCAAGGGATTCTGCGGAGTGACCATAGCCAAGCTGGTTGAGGAAGGCAAGCTATCGCTAGACGATCCCGTGTCGAAGTACCTTCCCGAGTTTAGTGAGCTTTGGGTGCTGGATGAGGAGAAAGACGGAGTCAAGACCCTGCACAAGGCCCAGAACGTTTTGACAGTGAGGATGGTACTTAACCACACTGGCGGGTTCCCGTTTGAGATTAGCGCCAAGCGTTCGGATGTGAGAGGAGGCGGATGGTCGGGAGGAGCTCCTATTCGTCAGGTGGCGTCCATAGCCGCAGCCTCTCCCTTGATGTTCGAGCCGGGCACTAAGGAGTTATATTCCAATACGGGAATAGACATCGGCGCGGCGGTCGTCGAGGCCATCACCGGGATGAAGTGGGAGCAGTACCTCAAGAAGGAGGTCCTGGATCCGCTGGGCATGAAATCCTCATGGTTCTGGCCCACCAACAAGCAGATAAAGAAGAAGATAGAGCTCTATGAATATAAGGATAACGCTCCCGCCGAATGGCGTGAGGAAATGGGCTGGGAGCAGCGTCCCTACAACGATTCCCATGTGTTCGCTTCGGCGGGTGCGGGCCTGTGGACTACCGCCAATGACCAGCTGAAATTCTACAAGATGCTGATGAACCTCGGCGTGGGAGACAACGGCGTTCGCATATTGAAGGAAGAGACCGTCAAATCCATCCTCGCTGTGACGACGAGGCCTGCTGAGATGGGCGGATATTCCCTCGGTCTGACAGCCCCGAAAGAGGACAGCGAGGACGCCTGGTTCGGCCACGGTGGCGCATGGGGAACCAACTGCAAAGTCAACTGGCACAAGAAGGAGCTCAAGCTTTGGGTCATCCAGAGCGCCGGAGGCCCCCAGCCGTGGTCTGGTGCCATGGAGGAGGCCGCCCAGAAGTTCTTCGCCCAGCCCTTCAATTCATCCGACGTGGACGCCTATACGGGAAGGATCGGGGAGAAATAAGGAAAGCGGTTGGCTTTTTTAATTCTGAAAGGGACGCACGGCGGACGGCATTGACCGGTTCTCGAAGTACAAGCCATAAAAGCCATCTTCACTGACGCACAAGAGGCTCGTAAAACCCCCATTGTCCCTTGTGGAGGACCAATAGTAGCCGTTACCTGTACGAACATTATTCGCAGGTAGGAACAAAAAGGCGTTTGAGGCCTTGACCACCATTCCGACCTGACCGTGGACTGACAACCAGATCCAGTCCGTATGGCCTGTAGTACTGATCACCTCGAATTGGGCTACCGTCGGCAGGGTGATTCCCGTCAGAGCATTGGCGTCATCGAATGTGTAGAGCGTACCGAGTTGTTCGGGTACAGTACAGCCGTAATTGCAGGTGTACCACTTGCCCAAGGATATCTCCGCCTCCCAAGGCATACCAGCATCAACAATATGCTTTAATTCATAGTAGATTCCGCTTCCGACAGCCTGCCACTTGCTGTTCACATTGGCTGGAAGCTTGACTGCGCTGTGACTTACCAAGGTTTTCCCCTGAATAAAACAATCGGCCCGGCTTCCGTCTTCTGTCTTGGTCTTGGCCAAATAATAGTCCGTGGCATATTCGGTCGTACGGGTTCTTCTGTTGTAAGAAGCGGACCGATAACCACTCACCAGTTTCCCGCTGAAAATAAAACCTTTAGGGTCAGTTCCGTTATCATAGGCGTAGCCGGTCATGTCGTCACCAGCCGCCTTGTCGCTGGTCTCGGTGATGCTGCCGTCGGCGGTGACGGAAACCACGCCAACGGGGATGACGGCATCGGTGCCGAGGGTATAACCACCATCGGTGGCCGCCGCATCCTCTATGAAGAACTGAACATAGTCATCGGGAATCACCATGTTGAATGCTCCGCTCACCTCATTATCGGTGACGGTGTACGAAAGTGTAGCCGTGAGGTAGTAGGCGTGGTAGGTGGTGCTGAAGGTGAAACTGGTGCCGTCGGCCGACACCGTGGCGTCGCTGCCGAAGGGCAGGAAAACCGCCCGCATCGTGCCTGTGTCGCCATTTTTGAGGCCAAGGGCACCGGCAGTCTGGGTTGAGCCATTGTATTCAGCCGAGGTCCATGCCGAGCCGTCGAAACTCATCTTCAAGTGTTTCGGGGCAGCTGCTCCGGTGAAGAACACGAATATGGCGTCGCCTGATTCCCAGCCACTCTTGACGGCCCTGGTCGCATCAGGATGGTTGGCGGTGAGGTTGAAAGTGACGGGGACTGTCTGAATGGTTTCATTCCGGTTCTCTTGATCAAGGATTTCCTTTCCGCAGGAGACCAGTGCGGCAATGGCCGCAAGCATAATAATCAAATACTTTTTCATAGCCACTTCCTCCTACCACTCTTCTTCTGAATTGAACCCGTTGAATGTGGGTGAACCGTTTGTTCCTACGCCTCCGCTCTGGCAGATTACGCCTTCTTGCACCACCTCGAAGACCAGTGTGGTGGGTGCGAGGTAATCTTGTTTCATATCCTGTTCCATTATAAGGAAGTTGCTATAACAATTAAACGTAAAGTAGGATTGTGTGAGCCAAATGTACACATTATCAGATACATGACCAAAAATACCTGGGCTCCTGAGCGATTTGGGTTTATTCGGAGACGTTTCTCCAGAGAGACTCTTGATGCTGGGGCAAGGATAGATTCTATTGTCGTATATTTGTTCTGAACACTCGTATATTCAGATCGCTGTGAAAAAGTTAACGACGATTATCATTATCCTGGCGGCTTTATTCTCGCTTGGCGGTTGCGCCTCTGTCAGAAAAGCCGCCAACGTGGATTCATTCTCACAGGAGGAACTCTGGTTCAGCAAAGGTGAGCAGAAGATATATGGAGTCCTCTCGTCAAGCTCGGCTATGCCGTCTATTGCTATGACTTCTGCGGTGGAGGCAGGGCCAGCAAGTCCGACGGCAAGACTTCGGACATGTCGATATTCTCGGAAGAGGATGACCTTGGGGCTGTCATCGAGGGATTAAAGAATATTAAGGGAATAAAGAAGGGGAAGGTCACCTTGCTTGGAATAAGTCAAGGCGGCATGGTGTCGGCCCTTTATGCCGGTGACAATCCCGACAAAGTCGAGAGGCTCGTCCTTATCTATCCGGCCCTGTGCATCAAGGACGACTGGGTCACTAAGTACTCTAAAATCACGGATATGCCCGAGGTTGTCAATTCCTTCGGGATGCAGTTTGGAAGGGCTTATGTCGAAGGTCTGTACGACCTGGATGTCTATGGAAGAATATCCAAGTACACAGGTCCGGTTCAGATTATCCACGGCGACAGTGACCGCCTTGTGCCGATTTCTTATTCGGAGAAAGCCCACGAGGCCTACAAGAACTCCTCATTCAAGGTGATGCCTGGCGCTGGCCACGGTTTCCGCGGCGAAGTCCAGCAAGAAGCCATCGGGATCATAAAGGAGTTTTTGGAGAGGTAGTTGCGATTCTCGGAGTCGGATAGTATCCCAAACAACGAATATTTGAACTAAAAAAGGGGCTCGCAGGTTGGCACCTTTCGGAGAAGGAAAGTTTTTGTGCAATAACTAACAAAAGTCCTCCATCACATCGCCACCAGTCCATTCTCGACCGAGGGAAAGTGTAAAACACTTTTGAGCACCTTCCTCAGTAAAGAAGGTACGAATGCTTTTATGTATAAATGATCTATTTTCGAAGGTTACCTCGGATAAAGCATAATTAGTTACTCCTGGAATCTCCGTGACTACGGCAAGATGACTTCCATCTTCAGCCAATGCTGCATCATATACAGGGGAATCACCATATTGATTTCGGCAATAAATAACGCCTTTTGAAAGACGGCTCAAATAATCCTGAAGGGGCGTAGAAGAAATCTCTTTGGGAATCTGAGGGAATTCGGTGGGCGTTTTCCATTCCAATTGCTTGGCGCCTGGTGTCAGAGAGTCTTTCAGTCCTATCTGTTCTTCATACTCTAAGTGAAACATTTTTTCGACAGCCGCCATATGTTCTGCATAGGACTTGTACGGTCCGGCATATTGGAACTGCCTACCGGGCTTGTTTTCTACAATTTGTTTATCTTTTTCGTAGATCCATGCTCCCACCCCTTCTCCTTTGGGTTTTCGTTCTTCTTTTGGCTTGGCCACCCACTCTTCCCATCGTTTCAACGACCTCTGTGCTTCTTCCTTGGTAACGGCACGCATCCAAGTAAAGTTTGGATTCTCGGATTCGTGGCCATAGAGCAAACTTGGATTCTTAAGAAAGGCTTCAATGGAACCGCATATGAGTTCAACTTTGGCACGCGTGATGGGATTATTGAGGGTGTTTTCCAGTTTTGTCACCCAACGAAGGTTTTCTGGGCGATTGTTGCATCGGTTAGTATCGATATGGTCGGCTACATTCCTATCCCCAACAGGTTCACCGTGGTAAGCCGTGCAGACGATTCTATGAACACGTTCCTGCCCGATAAGCATATAACCCGTGCTTGGGTCGAATTTGCCGAAAGTCCATTCCTCATCCCATTTGCGAGGCTTTCCATCTTCCTTGCATCGACGATACACGGCACCATTGTCGCGAACATAATAGCGGCGGCCTTTGTAAAAGCAGGCTTGCTCTTCTGCAAAAACATTGATATTAGGTAAAATCATTGCGGTTACATATTGCGCTTTCGGATGGCCGTTTATAATAACTCCGTATGTGTTATTGAGGAATCGACTCGTATCAAATCAAGCAATGCGTTATTTTCATTTTTCATTTTCTTTTCCAGTGCAAGCCATAGGCTTTCCTCATTATCTGAAGAACGGTATATTTTACCTATAAGAATCTTAAAGTATTTGTGAACAAAATCTTCAACTGGTAAACCAAATGGTTTTACCATGTAAAAGTCATAGGTACTATTAAAAGCCTTTATTAGATTAGTCCTAAATGTTCTCTTTACTTTTTCTTTGAATGATTTGTTGTCGTTTTGCAACACATAAGCGCATAAAACAAATAAGAAACTAACATTGTATGATTTCAAGATGAGTGTGTCCCTGTCAAATAGTCGATTCTCAAAATGTTTGTTGATTTGTAGGAATTCTTTATGTTGATCATTTGGGTCGCATTCGGGAGTAAGACGAGGGTTATTAAAATCCGCTTTACCACCCCTGATGTCTTCTGGATCAACCGATCCTCTTATGAAAAAATTAGGTGTGACATTATATCCTTCAGTTAAAGGATCTCTATACCTAACTCCTTCTATAGTTTCCTTTTCCGATCGTGATAAAGTCCCGGAGTGATCCTGTTTATTGAAAATATCAATATTATACTGAATTATATTTCGAGCATATGTGTATTGCTTATAGAGCGAAGTCCCCTGAATATCAGCGGTTTCCTTGTAATATTTACTGTCGGCGATATAGTAAATTAAATCCGAATCAATTAGAGAACTGTCTTTATAAATATGGTCGATTCTTTTGTCATCTTTATTCGATTTAAGGTCTACCGTTGCAGGCGCCTTATCGCTTATCAAAGAATCAACCATATCTTCAAAGACCATATTGAAACTATGAACAAGTAGAGCCTCTTCATGGTAACTGTGATTAGCGATCGCTTCTGCTTTCTCAAAGAACACATAAAGCAACTTCCAAAGAGCGACCAAATCATCGGTGAAGTATTTCTTTCGAATAGATCGAAGCAACCTCGTTCCGCGGCGGGATTCTATCATTGATTCAATCATCCTCGGCGAAACTACAGGATAGTTCAAATTAGTCTTGACCTGGAAAGAATACTTTTCTTTTAGCCAACCTAAGACTGAATAGAACAAAACAATTAGTTCTTCATCGAAATTGACAATCTTGTTTTTGTTTTTAAATGATGAATAAAACGGTTCTTCATCATTGATAATCGGCCGGATTTTCGAGATAGTTTTTCCCCAATGAATTTTATTATTTCCAGTGGAGTTTATAATTGATATGTATGTAAATAGTTGCTTGTGGTTTTCGTGGAACCGTATCAAGGACAAGATAATATCGATGAATGTGTCAGAAGACTCTCCTTTATTCGAAATAACGTTTTGTATCTTCGCATTTTCAATAATCTGGCTAAAAGGATTCCGTTTATTATACCGCTGTATTGCTTGGTATAGCCAGGTGGACAAATCAAATATAAGCCGATCGTACCCTTCCTCCTTTAAGGGATTGTTATTGGATTGAATATTAATGATTTCTATTGGATCCCATTTCCCAAAAGCCCAACAGTGTTCACCTATCTCAGGATGCAGGGGGTTGATCCCTCCCCACAGAAAGACCTTTGGAAGAATAAATACAGAGTCGTCAATAGCTTGAGAATAGAAATAACCCACATAGGGAAACTGGGCCTCTTGATTATTCTTGCATTGAAAGAAGTAAGGACTTAACTCTAATCCTTTAATGACAGCAAATGGATAAGGGTATCCTTCAAACAAGATTCTCATCGGTAGGTATTATTTCTCCTTCTCTGATTCAATGAGTTGAGGGATAAATTTCTTTAAAATATCTCCTCCGTCTGGATACAGGTCATTAAAAGAGAATTCAATAAGCTCACCGTTATCAGTATATTTAAAGAAGCTGTTATGTTTATACTCGTCCTTGCACACTTCGCTCCACAGATAGAACATAACCTTACTTTTAAACTCCTCTTTGTTAATGCTGTTTTTAATAAAGAAAGAGCCCATCTGTTTATCTTCGGACTCGCTAACTTTTGCTATCTTTTTATTAACTGCACGCAAGAAATCATGCCAATTAAAAATGGCGCCATCGATGTCTATTTCAAAGTGTTTCGAACTAACAGAGTCGTCTGTTCTTATGGGGACGTATTCCCAGTTCCAGCGGCGTTTGAAAGCACTGTCCATAGGGAAAAGAGACTGATCTGAGGTGTTCATAGTGGCGATAATGTGGAAATTGTTAGGTAAACATAGTTCGCCATCGCGAATGCCATCATTCCCATTTCCGAGTCCTTTATCGCTCTCAAGGAAGTCCTTAAGATCTGTATCTGCCTTAATGCTATACTCGGATTTTCCGTTCTCGTCTCTATCGAGCAATTGAAAAAGATCTCCAAATATCTGTGCGCAATTGCCACGATTTATTTCTTCAATCACAAGCCAAACTTGTTTGGAATGATCTTTCCATGCTGCTATATATGCATTAGTGAATACTTGAGGGACAAATTCATACGTTAATCTATTGTCAATCTTTTTCGGCTTATAAGATCCGACGAATGACGCATAATCGGAGTCGGGATGGAAAGTCGTACGATAAACAAGGGGCTTTAACTCTTTAGCAAGCTCATTGACAATATGAGATTTGCCACTTCCCGGTGCGCCAAAAAATATCTTTTGAAAGGATGGTTCTTTTAACTTGCGGATTCCCATTTGTGTGGTTTCGTGAGTAGATAATGTTATTGAATAATTATCTAAAAACTGATCTAGGTCTTGATCAAATTTGTCATCAATATGCGAAGTCTTGAGATTGTATGCTTTAAATACATAAGAGTCTCCATATCTATATGGCAATCCTAGACCATTATTCCTGAAATATTCTTTAACAGTCGAAGTAAATGCTGGAAGATTCCACTCTTTTTCGGGTTTTTCAGTCTCACTTACACCATAGGCTAGAATGAGTATTTTCTCTTTCTTATAATAGAGATAAACAGGGTAGATACCTTTGCTGGTACTTTGTCCTTCGGCTAAAAAAGAAATCCACGGAACTTTAGGGAATCGTCCGATACCGAATCCAACCTTAACTTTAAGCCCCTTGTAATCTTTAATGTAGTCTCGTTTTTGACTGACTCCTAAATTGGCCTGGTCAATAAACCGTTGAAGTTCTTGGTAAAACATGATATGCTAGTGATAGTAACACAAAAATAGGAAAAAAGGATAAACTTAAGAAAACATAGGCATGAGTCTGATAGGTAGAATGTGCTTGTGTATTCGGTCTTCCGATAAAGTTTAGTATCTTTGACCTAGGCGTTTTATGAGTTTATCCGATAATAGCAAGGACATGTCGAATGAGATTAAAGAGTTGATGCGGGAGATAGATGCGTTCACCCAAGAGCGGGATTGGGATCAGTTCCATAACCCGAAAGATTTGGCGGTGGCTCTCTCCATTGAGGCATCGGAATTATTGGAAGCTTTCCTCTGGAGGCGACCGGAGGAGGCGAAGACTGAGAAAGTTAAAGAAGAACTGGCTGACGTGTTTAATTACGCTCTTTTGATAGCCAGTAAATATGGATTCGACGTCGCTGCGATTGTTCGAGAGAAGCTGGCCAGGAACGCCGAGAAATATCCCGTTGACAAAGCGAAAGGAGTCGCCACAAAATACGATGAACTCTAGGAGTATTAGGACCTTCAAGTTTAACCATCATGGTCTGGAAGAGGTTAAAAACCAGCCACTTGGTACAGATTGGCCAGTAGTCTATCTTCTGACTAATTCAAGTGAGATATACATCGGGGAGACTAGCAATGCGAGAGCCCGGATGGAGCAACATCTTGCAAATCCAGAACGTGAGAGGTTGAAGGAGATCCACATCCTGTTTGATGACGAGTTCAACAAATCCGCTATTTTGGACATTGAGCAGTCGCTTATCCAGTTGGTTTCTGCGGATGACAAGCTGAAGCTTCAGAATAAGAACGGAGGGCAATCCCAAAAACATAACTACTACCAAAGGGAGAAATATCAGGCGAAGATAGAGACCATCTGGCGTGAGTTGCAGAATATGCAGATAGCGTCGAAAGAGTATGACGATATCCTCAATTCAGACTTATTCAAATTCTCACCATATAACTCTTTGACAGAGGAGCAATCTGTCGCTTGCTATACCGCTCTCGATGATGCTATAGACAAATTGAGTGAGGGAATTAAGAGCTCCTTCGTTCTCCACGGTGCGGCAGGCACGGGTAAGAGTGTTGTGCTCGTCAATATAATCAACAGGTTGGTGAATGCGACCTCGATCAGCATGGATGAGACTGATGAGGAAGAAGCGTTGTCTCCATATTTGCGGCTTAGAAGGAAGATCGCTGACTATGTGGAAAGCCATGGGCCCTTGAAAGTAGCCTTGGTAATGCCGATGGCTTCAATCAGAAAAACCCTGAAAACGGTGTTTACAAAGACCGGTAACAAGTTGAAAGGCAGTATGGTAATAGGTCCTGCGGACGTTGCTGAGAAAGAATATGATATCCTTCTCGTGGATGAGGCTCATCGCCTTCCGCAATACAAGAACATCAGCTGGATGGGGGCCTATAATAAGGCCACGAAAGCCATTTTCGGAGAAGACGCTAAACCGGAGGATTATACTTCGCTTGATTGGATTCTCAAGAGAAGCAAGTATACCATTCTGGTTTATGATGGGGCTCAGACCGTTAAAGGGAGTGATATAACTATTGATCAGTATATGGCAGCGTTCGCTAGAGAAAATGTTGCCGTAAAGAATCATTGGTTGGTCTCGCAAATGCGTTGCAAAGGTGGGCAGGAATATATTGATTATCTGTTAGATATATTCAAGTGCAAGGACGGTTTGACCAGGAAGGAGATAGTCAATTACGATCTCCGGTTGTTCGACCATGTTGATGAAATGGTCCAGGCCATCAAGGAACATGACAAGGTGCTTGGATTGTGTCGGACAGTGGCTGGGTATTCTTGGGAATGGATTTCCAAAGGGTGCAGATCTATAGATGAAGTTAAAAGGAAGCATCTGGAGGATATTACGATAGAGGGGCATAGGTACATCTGGAACATGAGCAATGTGGAATGGATCCTGCGGCCTTCAGCTATTGATGAGATCGGTTGCATCCACACCACGCAGGGATATGATTTGAATTATGTTGGAGTCATATTCGGGGAAGAGATAGACTATGACGAGGCAACGAACCAGATCACGATTAACCCTGCGAAGCATTTTGATAGTAATGTCCAAAGAGGTGCCAGCCCCGAAGAATTAAAGACATATCTCATCAATTCTTATAAAGTGATGATGTCCCGAGGGATCAAAGGGTGTTATGTGTACGTCTGCAACCCCGCCCTCAAGAAATACCTCTCTAGATTCATTTAGTGGAGTAATTTCGATGCTGTCGGTTGACACGGGCGACAGGTTCGTGACCGTGAATGAGGGCGACACCATCGTCCTGGAAGATGACGGCACCCTGCGGATCGAGAAGTAGTGACTGTCTATATCAATATAGGAACCCGAACATCCAGAGAGGCACCTGATTGTCGTGGACATATTCTATGTCGTCTTTGACCACAAACCCATTCTGGACATCTTCAATCTGTTTCTTTCCCTTCTTTCGACCTCCCACTTCGAAAGTCTTTCCATCGATTTCGAAGTCTGATACTGGAGATTCCAGCGTCTCGAACTTTTGCTTTGTCCAGCAGAAGAAGATGGTCTCGCGACTGTTCCCGATGTTGGGCTGTTCTCCGGAGAGGACATACGCCATGTTGGAATTATGGAGGTAGAGTTTGTTCATTTTGCGGAGGATGGAGTCGCCGTTTGCCTTCATTCGCAGGACCGAGACCAGCTCGGCCTTCTCCAGATAATCCAGATATTTAGGCAGTTCGTCACGGTCCAATCCCAGATCCCTCGCCATGTCTGAGAAATTGATTTTGACAGGGACGCTCTTGGAGATGTAGTACATGAATTTCTTGAGCTTCTGAGTGGCGGCGATGGTCATCTTGGCGTACTTGGGAATATCGACCTCGACGGTGGTATTGATGACCTGGCGCAGGCGAGTCTCAAATTCGGGTTCCAAGGAGAACGGGTAGCAGCCTTTCTTCATGTAATCATCGAAATATTTGAGCGGGCGCTCCGGACCGTAAGGGAAATCGACTTTCCCTTTCAGAACTTCCTCCAAGGTGGTGCTCTTTAAGGACCAGCCGTTGCGAAGATTCAAGTATTCGCGGAAGGACCAGACCGGCAGATGGTATTCGATGACGCGACGGCTCAGATCAGCTCCGCCTTCTTTCAGATCCAGCATGGAGCTACCGGAATAGACGACGTGCAAGAGTGGCAGGCTGTCATAGATATTCTTGATCTCTCTGCTCCAGTCCTGGTATTTGTGAATCTCATCTATGTACAGGTATTTGCCCCCGCGGGCGAAGAAAGCCTTCGCTGTTTCCAGCAGCGTATGTGCGCTGAAATAAATATCATCGGCAACGACATAAAGGGACTCATCCTTGATCCCTTGCTGCTTGATATGCTGCAGAATGAGGGTGGACTTTCCCACACCTTTCTGGCCCAGAATGCCCAGGATGCGAACGTCCCAGTTGATGGTATTATGCTGTTCCCGGAAGAAGCTCATGGGGGTGAGTTCCAGAAGTTGATAGAATTGGTCGTAAAGTGCTTGCATGGTGAATTGCGGTATTGTTTCGGCACAAATATAAGAAAATTGCGGAAATGTTCCCGCAATTTTGGTAAAAAGTTGCGGAGTCGTTCCCGCATCACTAATGATGCGTTGGCCTTTTGATTTGTTGTGATAAGAAAAAGCGCTAACTTTGACATAACTGTGCTTTGATTCTTATGGCAACACGAAGGAAATTCATCAAGGACTTCACTATCGGGACGATAGCATTGTCTTCGTCCGGGACTATGCGCGCCTTTCCCTCAAAGGGCGATGGCGGGCCGGTTGAGCGGGATTGGGCGGAAAGCGCATCTGGCGGAGCTGCGGATTTTGTGTTCGATGAAGAGATGTCCATGCTCCGCATCACGGCGCCGTCATTCAGAATAGAGGCTCAATTATCGTTTGTCTCAAAGGATGTGCGCTGGACCTTGTCCAAATCACGGGACGGTGTCCCCGACCGGTTTGCCATCGTGGATCCATCCGGAAACGTACAGGGATATTGGGTTGTCAATTCGGAAGGGAAGCGTATCGAGATTCTCTTTTTCCATCGTTCGGCCCAGAATTATGAAGGTGTCTTTTCCCTCGAAGGGAAAGTCACTTTCAAAAAGGACGCTTTCGCTTGCAGGACGCATGCGGATGAGAACGAGAGGGTGCTCAACCTTTCGAACGGCATCGTGGACAATCGTCACAACGACAGCATTTTCGCCCTCCAGGAAGACAGTCTTCTCTCTTTTTCCGCAGCTGAACTGGAAATCGTGAGCGAAAAAGACGGCTCGTTCGGTCTCAAGATGTCCGGCCGTATCCATTCATCCGCTGAATCCACCTTCGCCATAACCCTGACCGAGGATTGGTTCAAGAATAGGTATATGCCTTATTATAAGGCTATTACCTTGAAGCCGGAGCATAAGGTCCCGACGGGATGGATGTCTTGGAACACCTATTTTGACACCGCAACGGCGGAAGACAACCTGTCTGAAGCGAGGATAGGGAAAAAATATCTCCAGCCTTTCGGATGCGATATCTGGCATATAGAGTCCTGGCAGGGCAACTCGGACAAGCTTCCGGTTTCCGGCTTCTATAATATGAACCTAGAGGTTAATGAGAAGCAATTCCCCAAAGGGATGAAGCGACTCGCGGACGATATTCGGGAGCTTGGATTTATCCCCGGCCTCTGGACCGCTCCGTTCGGGACGGGTAGTGTCGAGTTCTACAATGAGCACAGGAACTGGTTTCTCCACGACAAGGAAGGGAAACCGATTTCCTGTTGGAATGGGAGATATACTCTCGACCCGACAGTTCCCGAGGCCCTTGAGCACATAAAGAATATTCATAGAATAGCGTCTAAGGAGTGGGGGTACAAGTACTTTAAAGTGGATGGAATGTCCGGCCGCGGACACAGCTACTGCGCCCATTTATATGAGAGGCCTGAGATCAGGGCTTGTTTCCATGATCCGGGCTGTCCGAATCCTTTTGAGCTCTGTGTCAAGGCGATACGTGAAGGCATAGGGGAGGACTGTTATCTTCTGGCGTGCCAGGGACATAGCACGGGCCCTGAATCCACTTATGCCGATGCCTCACGTCTTGGAGCGGATATTGTCCACCCCAACAAGCCTGTTGTCTGGCCCAATGTCATGAACCAGGCGCGTTGCTTCATGAATCAGTCATTCGCCCATAACATCACGATGATTTGTGATCCGGACACTTTGCTTGTGAAGGATCTCCCGACGGAGGAGGCTCGTGTTTCCGCCACCATCATCGCCCTTCCGGGCCAGCTTACGTTCTTCGGGGACAAGCTTGCCGGCTTGGATATGGACAAAATGAAGATACTCCAGCAGACGCTTCCTGCCATCAGGGTACGTCCGGTGAGCTTGTATCCTTACTTCGATATGCTTCCGGTTTGGAACTTGAGCGTCAACAATTCGAAGATGCCTGAGTATCAAGTCGTGGCGCTTTTCAATTGGACAGACCAGGACTCCGTGATCTCTGTGACTACGGAAGAACTAGGCATCGAGTCTGCGTCAAGGGACACGTACGAATTCTGGACCGGAGCCGCCGGGAGCATGGATGATGGTGTCCTGCAGGCTCTTGTTCCCGCTCATGGAGTCCGGGTCTTCTCCCTTCACAAAAAACGGGACTATCCGCAATGGATAGGAAGCGACAGACACATATCGATGAACGCTCTCGAGATTTCCGATTACCGGTGTGAAGATGGCACGCTCTGGATGAATGTCAATCTGGTCGGCGGATTCCCTGTGACCCAGCATTTCAGGATTCCTGATCATTTTAACCTGCGAAAGGTCAGGTGTCCGGGCGCGAGAATCGAGGAGACAATCCATGACGGACATCTATCTGTCACCTTGTTCAGCTCAAAGACCCAGACTGTAAGGCTCGAATTGAGCTGCTGAGAGAAGGTGGCGGCGGAAAGTGTTTAGTAAATAAATCGATATTCAAATATGCCAAACAAATTCTTTGACAGGAACTGGTGGAAGGATTTTGTGGTCGCTATCCTTGCCACAACCGTTTCTATTGTCTTGACTTTCGGAACGAGCAAACTGGTTGATCTGAACAAGCAGAGGAAAGAACGCAGACTCACCGCCTTGATGGTCATGAGCAGCATCGAGTCCTTCGCTCGTAGCATTGATGAATCCGCGGCGGCATGGGACAGGCTGGACAGCGTGGCCGTATGGCTGCTGCGGATGCCGATAGATGAGGTTGAAAGGTTGGGCGAAGAGCCTTTTAAAGATGCCGTCAATGAGGTGTTTCAAGCCCCTATCATACGTCACGACCAAACCGCTGAGACCATCTTCAGCAGCAACATTGACACGTGGAAGAATATGGGGAATTTCCAGTTCGTGAATAACGTGGGGGCCTGTTTTTCACAAATGAACTGGATTGAGCAAAAGATTAACGAAGACGCTGTTGAATATGCGGGTCATCAGGCTCGGATATTCAATAACTTTTCGGATTATCCCGGCAAAACCTTCACGGAGAAACTGCTAAGGGATGATCAGGCGAGGAAACAGTTGCAATTACCCAACTCGTTCAAAGCGTGGCTCGCCTACTGTTCAGACAATCTGCGGCGTATGAACCGCAATAATATGAAACTGATAGGCATTCCCGAGGAGGAGGTGCTCGCGTTTACCGATGCCCGCTCAGACACGACCATCGAGGAAGGACCGGAGCCAGAGTATTCCATATTCGTGAAACCTTACCCGGACAAGGAATCCATCGATTCCAACCTAGACTATGCCCGAAAGCTAAATAGCCTGCTGAATAATTAGTCTCTTTTACCACCAGGAAAAGCGCGGCAGAGAGAGTGAGGCAACCTACGCAAAAAAGCGCTATCTTTGCAAACTATTTAAAACTATCGATATGAGGAAGATTACAGCTTTGTTGTCGCTCCTTGTTTTGGTCGCTGTGTCTTGCGCCCGGAATGAGGTTGATGTGGACAGGCTTTTGAAGAATTATGCGGAGGTGACCATTCCCGCACCTGATCTGACGGGAATCACCGACAATGGAAAAGAAGTCCTGAGGCTTTACAGGATGGCCGCCGATGAGGTGGACAAGATCTACTGGCAGCAATATTTCGGAAACGGGGAGGCCTTTTTGAGCTCTCTCTCAAATCCTTCCTGGAAGCTTTATGCCGGGATCAACTACGGTCCTTGGGACCGCATCGACGGGAAGCCCTTCCTTCCGGGATATGGCAGCAAGCCCGACGGAGCAGGATTCTATCCCGCTGACATGACGGCTGAAGAGTTCCTCAAGTGGAACAATCCGGACAAGAACAGCCCTTACACGATGATACAGCGTGCCGAGGACGGTAACCTCAAGGCCGTCTGGTACCACGACGCTTACGCCGAGTATATTGAAATGATTGAGGAGTACTTGAGCAGGGCCGCCGATGTCACCATCAAGGAGAGCGTCCGGAACTATCTTCTCGCATTGATCGAGAGCCTCAAGACCGATGACTATTACGGGAGCGACAAGGCCTGGCTGGCGATGAACGACAGCAAGATGGACCTCGTTCTGGGCCCCATTGAGGCAGAGGATGACGCTCTCTATGGCACCAAGGCATCCTACGGAGCCTATGTCCTCCTGAAGAATCTCCAGCGCACTGAGGAACTCAACGCCCTGTCCGCCCGTATGCCGGAACTTCAGAAGATGTTGCCTGGCGATCCGGCCAACCATGCTTTCGTTCCTGGCTCCGAGTCGGATATATTCTCATGCAACGTGCTTTACTGCAGCGGCTACACCAATGCCGGCTTCAAGGTGATCGGTATCAACTTCCCGTATGACGCCAAGGTGCAGCAGGAGCTCGGTACCCGCTCAATCATATTCGATAACATCATCCGCGAGAAGTTCAACCGCACGGTCCATCCGGTCGGTAACGCTCTCCTGGAGGATGTCTACCAGCCCCACCTCGATGCCAGCGCTTTCTACTGGATCATCGTTTTCCGTGAGATCGCGAAGGGACTGGGTGTGAAAGAGACCATCAATGGAAAGGGAACAGTGGCGGAGGCTCTCGGCAGCGAGGCCCTCGTCATGGAGAAAGCCAAGTCCAATGTGCTGGGCGCCTGGCTCTGCGCCAAGGAGGCTGAAGACTACAACATCTCAGCCCTTTTCCAGAAGGAAGATGTGCTCACCACTTTCGTCACCAACACGATTCGTTCCACCCGTTTCGGTGCCGCCGACCCCACGGGTGTAGCCAATATCTTCGTCTATAACTACTTGCTTGAGAGCAAGTCCATCATCTGGAATCCTTCCGGTCGTTACAGCATCGACTACGACAAGACCTGGCAGGCCCTGGAAACACTTGGAGCTGAGATACTTCGCATCCAGGCTCAAGGTGATTCCGAGGCGGCCAAAGCCTGGATCGCCAAGTATGGAATAGCCGGCCCTGAGAGCCTGTCTGACAAGCGGGTCCTGGAGAGCGCCGGTATTCCCGTCGACATCCGCTTTAACTATGAATAACCTTCCAACCCGATTGTAACGACACTATGTTCAAGAATTTCACAGGATTCCATTTGGTTGAGCAGATGCACAAGTTGCGTCACAGCAATAGGTTCAACCCCGCTATATTAAAGAAAAAAAGTTTAGGTCTCATCTTTGTCGCCATCATCGTCGTGGTGCTCTGGTTCCTGCCCACTGAATCCTTCGGTATCGATGGTCTCACGGCGGTTCAGCAGAGGATCATAGCGATATTCGTCTACGCCACGCTGATGTGGGTGCTGGAATTGGTTCCAGCCTGGGCGACATCGGTTTCCATAATGGTCTTGCTGCTGTTGTGCACCTCCGATTCGGGTATCAAATGGATTTGCGATCCCGAATCCGCCGGGCAACTCCTGAGCTACAAGCAGGTTATGGCCAGTTTCGCGGACCCGGTTGTGATGCTCTTTATCGGCGGTTTCGTCCTTGCCATAGCGACCACCAAGACAGGTCTGGACGTGCATCTCGCCAGGGTGCTGCTCACCCCGTTCGGGAAGAAGAGTGAGAACATCCTTCTGGGCTTCATGCTTGTGACCGCCCTGTTCTCCATGTTCATAAGTAACACGGCCACGACGGCCATGATGCTCACCTTCCTCACGCCTGTTTTCAAGCAGCTTCCGGAGGCCGGAAAGGGAAGGACAGCCTTGGCGCTCAGTATCCCCATCGCCGCCAACCTGGGTGGTATGGGAACCCCCATCGGAACGCCTCCCAACACTATCGCTTTGAAATATCTGAACGACCCTGAGGGTCTGGCCATGGGCATCGGTTTCGGCCAGTGGATGATTTTCATGGTTCCTCTTGTGATAGTCATGATATTCATCGCCTGGACATTGCTCAAGAAGATATTCCCGTTCTCCCAGGACACCATAGAGCTGAAGATCGAGGGTGAGATGAAGAAGGGCAAGGAAACCACCATGGTGATCGTCACCATGATCGTCACCATCCTACTCTGGATGATGGACACGGTCACAGGAATCAACACCTACACGGTCGCGCTCATACCCTTCGCGGTCTTCGCTTTGGCTGGCATCGTCACCAAATATGACCTTGAGGAGATCAACTGGTCGGTCATCTGGATGGTGGCCGGTGGTTTCGCTCTGGGATATGCCATGAACGGTTCCGGGCTCGCCGCCTTGGTGGTCCGTGCCATTCCTTTCGGCAACTTCCCTCCGCTCCTGATCGTCCTTCTCTCCGGCCTGCTGTGCTACGGTCTCTCCAACCTGATTTCTCACTCCGCCACGGCGGCGCTCCTCATGCCTATTCTCGTCGTGGTCTGTATGGCAATGGGCGATAAACTCGATGCCATCGGCGGCACTTCCACCGTGCTGATCGGAGTCGCCATCGCATCCAGCAGCGCCATGATCCTGCCAATATCCACCCCTCCGAACGCCTTGGCTTACGCGACCAATCTCATCAAGCAGAAAGACATGGCTAGGATGGGCATCATCATCGGCTTGATCAGCGTCGTGCTCGGTTATCTGGTGCTCTTCGCCGCTGGGTCGTTGAATATCGTCTAATACAAAACTAGGATTTTGACTGACGTAGCGACATTATCTTCAGCCAGGCTTGTGATCGCCGCCATTTTGGGGATCGCTATCTTGATGGTGCTGATCATCAAGTTCAAGATTCCAGCGATGATCGCCATCCTTGTCGGGGCTGTCCTAATCGGCCTCGGAGCCGGGATGTCTTTCGGTGATATAGTCAAGGCTGTCGATGACGGTGTCGGGAATACTCTTAAAGGAATAGCGTTGCTGGTCGGCCTGGGCTCGATGTTCGGCTCAATCCTGGAGATATCAGGCGGGGCCAAAACGTTAGCTGTCAGGATGGTAGATAAGTTTGGCGACAGAAAGGCAGCCTGGGCTCTGGCTATAACCGGTCTTGTCATAGCGATGCCTGTGTTTTTCGATGCCGGCCTTGTGATTCTCATCCCGTTGGCTTTCTCTCTGGCCCGTCGTACAGGCCGGTCATCGCTCTATTATGCCATTCCTCTACTCGCCGGGCTCGCCGTGGGTCATGCGTTCATCCCTCCGACTCCAGGCCCGGTGCTGGTCGCGACGATGCTCGGTGTTGATTTAGGCTGGGTCATAATCATCGGAATCCTTTGCGGGATTGTCTCTATGGTCGTGGCTGGTCCGATCTGGGGAGCTTATTGCGGCAAAAAGTATTATATTCCTGTTCCTGATTATTTCCTCGACCATCCCGATAAAGACGACTCCAAGCTGCCCTCTTTCTGGACCGTCGCATTGATAATCCTTATTCCCCTCGGGCTGATTATCCTTAAATCAATCGCCGGAGTATGGGATGTGATGGCTCCCGCGAGACCTGTCTTGGGCTTCTTGGGCGAACCGTTTGTCGCTTTGACCATAGCGACCCTCACGGCAATGATCCTTCTGGGTTACAAGAACGGATATACAAAAGAAGAGCTGGAGAAGGTGATGACAAAATCGTTGGAGCCAGTTGGGCTGATTTTGCTTGTGACCGCCTGTGGCGGGGTCCTGCGCTATATCCTGCAATATTCCGGGTTAGGGGAAGTGATCGGGCAGGCTGTCAGTTCAGCTTCTCTCCCGATTGTGATCGTGGCGTTTATTGTCGCCGTATTTGTGCGGATTTCAGTTGGTTCCGCCACAGTGGCGATGACTATGGCCGCTGGCATGATCGCCGCCATGCCTGAAGTCAGCGGGCTCTCGCCTGTCCATCTCGCGTGCGTAACAGCCGCCATCGCAGGCGGGGCTACAGTCTGTTCCCATTTCAACGACTCTGGCTTCTGGCTCGTCAAGTCTCTGCTCGGGATAGACGAGAAGACCACTCTTAAGACTTGGACCATTATGGAGACCCTTGTCGGTGCGACCGGCTTCCTATGTGCCCTCGTTATCTCGCTCTTTGTCTAGACAAGAAGCTTCAGCACATCCTCGTCTGCCGGGAGCCATTTCACTGAATAGATCGAATCAGGGGCCAGCCATCGAGCGGCCTCGTGCTCGTTCAGCGTCATCTCATCCGAGGCGAGGGAGCAAAGGTAGCAGTGGAGGGTGAGGTGGAAGTTGGGATAGTCCCATTCCACGGTCTTAAGGTGTTTATCTATAATTATTTCCGCAGATAGTTCTTCCCGGATTTCCCTCCGGAGCGCCTCCTGCGGAGTCTCACCTTGCTCAATCTTTCCTCCCGGGAACTCCCACCAGTCCTTGAAGTCCCCGTACCCCCTCTGGGTAGCGAAAATGTGGTCGCCTTTCCGGATGACGGCGGCGACCACTTCTATATGTTTCAATTTGTCCAAAACCAATCGGATGCTACATCGCGGCGATCAGCTCATCGTTGGAATAGGCGTCAGCACCGTAGCAGGTCTTGAGATAGGCGAGGCCACCCAGGTAGTCCTCCTCGGTGAAGGAGTTTGTCGCTTCCTTGGCAACGACCACATCATAGCCGAGGCAGTAAGCGTCGGCGGAGGTGTGGCGGCAGCACATGTGGGTGTGAAGGCCCGTGATGATCACGGTCTGAACGCCAAGCTCCTTAAGAAGGATGTCCAGGTCTGTCTGGAAGAAACCGCTGTAGCGGCGCTTCGGCACGACATAGTCCTTCTCGCAAAGTTCCAACTCAGGGATAACCTCGGCACCAGGCGTGCCCTTAATGGCGTGGTCACCCCAGAGTTTCAGTTCGCGGTCGATGCCCTTAATGTGGCAGTCGTTGCAGAATATTACGGGAACCCCCTTCTCACGCGCGGCTTTGAGAAGCCTTGCGGTTGCGGGAACAATAGCCTTACCACGGTCGCATGCGAGCGCACCGGTGACGAAGTCGTTGAGCATGTCGACGACTAGGATCGCGGGATGATTAAGTTTTTCCATTTGATCAAAAAATAAGCGAAAATAAAGCGACCAATTTCCATGCCAAATCATTTTGAAAAGTCCGGGTATATGGCTAACTTTAACGAGATTAACCTTTGTCTTCGATATGAGATCATTTTTATTAGCAACCGCATGTTTCCTCGCCGCCGGAGTGATGGCTCTCGCCCAGGCTCCCGTGGTCGAGATGAATGACCCGCATCCCACATCCCCGGCAGTCTGGAACAACGTGAAATCCACGGATTTCGGCTGGGGATCGATTGACCTGCGCTATAAGAAGGATGATGTCCCGGCGCTTTACAAGGCTGTCGCCCTCCATGGCTGGAGAGGAGAGAGAGTCAACGCACAGGCAGTTCTCGTGACTCCCGTGGCCGTGAAGTCCTTCCAGGTCTCCTCCAGCGACCTGAGGTTCGGAAGGCATTACATCCCTTCCGATAAGATTGACAAGTATTTCGAGACCTATGTGATGGGAGAGGTCGTGTTCAAGGGCGATTCTGTTCTCGCTCCTGACCGCCTGGTGAAGGCCGGGAAGATGGCCGTCGAGGCCAAGACTGTCCGCCCTGTCTGGGTGACGATCAATATTCCCAGCGACGCCGTTCCCGGCAAATACAAGGGTACCCTCACCGCCAAGTGTGACGGCAAGTTGTTGGCCATCCCCTATACCCTTGAGGTCAGCGACAGAGTCCTTCCCGAGCCGAAGGATTGGAAGTTCCACCTCGACCTCTGGCAGAACCCGTACGCGGTGGCCCGCTACTTCAACGTCCCGCTTTGGAGCAAGGAGCATTTCGACACGATGCGTCCCATCATGGAATATCTCGCCTCCGCAGGACAGAAGGTGATCACCGCCAGCATATTCCAGCATCCTTGGAACAGCCAGACCGAGGATCCGTTCGAGAGCATGGTCGGAAAGTTCAAGGGCCTGGACGGCACTTGGAAATATGACTACACCGTCTTCGACAAGTGGGTCGAGTTCATGTTCAGCTGCGGCATCACGGAGCAGATCGACTGCTATTCCATCCTGCCTTGGCACCTCACTTACGAGTATTTCGACGCGGCTCTCAATGTCTCCGTCTCCAAGAAGATGGAACCGGGCTCAAAGGAATATGAGGAATATATGCTGCCCTTCCTGACCGACCTTGCCAAGCACCTGAGGGCCAAGGGTTGGTTCGGAAAGACCTGCCTCGCCATGGACGAGCGTCCGAAGGCTCTTCTGGAGCATGCGTATTCCATAATCAGCAAGGCCGACAAGGAATACAGGATCGAGGGTGCGATCAATTATTTCGGCCCCGAGATCGCCGAGAAGATGTATGACATCAGCTTCGCTCTTCGTCCTGGTATCCCGGCTCTCACTCCTGAGCAGGTGGCGCTTCATCTTGGCAAGGGCAACAGGGTCACTTTCTACACCTGCTGCTCTCCTCAGCGTCCCAACACCTTCACCGACTCCGCTCCCGCAGAGTCCGCTTATCTTGGCTGGTACGCCGCCGCGACAGGTTACAGCGGATATCTCCGTTGGGCCTACAACAGCTGGGTTAAGAACCCTTGCGTGGATTCCCGTTTCCGCACCTGGAGGGCTGGAGACTGCTATCTCGTCTATCCTGATGGCCCCAGCATCGCTTTCCAGCGCCTCATCGAAGGTATTCAGGACAATGAGAAGATCCGCATCCTCAGGGATGGTCTCGATCCCAAGAAGGCAGCTCTGCTTGACGCCCAGCTCCAGAGGATCCTTGACATCGACTGGGAGAAGTCCACTGATGCCGAGGTCGCCCAGGTCATAAACGACGGCAAAGCCCTGCTCAAGTCCTTCGAATAGGATGTTTTTCAGAAGAGCGGTATTATCTGTTATATTCCCGATGGTCCTCGCCTCATGCGCGAGGACCATCGGGCCTGTAACAGCGCTGGATGAGACGCCTCCCATTTATCCCGATTATGTCGGGGTGACAATACCGGAGAACATCGCTCCGCTCAATTTCAAATTGATTGGCGATGAGTCCCGGCACAAGGTGGCCGCTACCTTCAACGCCGGGGGAATTTCTTACTCGACTTTATCCGACAAGGGACTTGTCCGTATCCCTTTGAAAGCCTGGAAACAATTGACATCCAGCGCTTCAGGGGGATCAATCGAGGTTTCGGTCTCTGCCGGGGATTCCAAGGGTTGGAAGAGGTACAAGCCTTTCGAGATCTTCGTCTCCGAGGACAAGGTTGATCCGTATCTGGCTTACCGTCTGATCGAGCCAGCCCAGGAGATCTGGAACCACATGGGTATTTACCAGCGTTGTGTGGAGAACTTCGAGGAGACGGCCATCATCGAGAACGATATGACTGACGGCAACTGCATGAATTGCCATTCTTTCCTGGCGAGGGATCCCGGCAACATGCTGTTCCACATGAGGGCCGTCAATCCTGGCACAATGCTGATCAGGGACGGGGAACTTGAGAAATTGAACACCAAGACCGACAAGACAATCTCGGCATTGGTGTACCCATATTGGCATCCTTCCGGCAAGTATATCGCCTTCTCCGTCAATGACACCAAGCAGGCATTTCACACCACCGACACAAACAGGGTTGAGGTCTTCGACTTTAAGTCTGATGTGGTGGTTTATGATGTTGATAATCATAAGGTTCTGATTTCCCCGACATTGACGTTGGGGAGTTCTTTCGAGACTTTCCCGTCATTCTCTCCCGATGGGCGGACTTTGTTTTTCTGCACCGCCGACTCGCTCGAGATGCCAAGCCGGTTCTCGGATCTGAAGTACGCCCTTTGTTCCGTCTCATTCAACGAGTCCGACGGTTCGGTGGGGGACAAGGTTGACACGCTCTACAAAGGGAAGAGCGTCTCTTTCCCCAGGGTCTCTCCCGACGGCCGCTTCCTGATGATGACCCTCTCTGAATATGGCAACTTCTCGATATGGCACCAAGACGCGGACCTCTACATGGTCGATCTCAAAGATGGTTCCGTCAAGCCTCTTGAGAAAGCCAACAGCTCCCGGACGGAGAGCTACCACTCATGGAGCGGTAACAGCCGTTGGGTCGTGTTCAGCAGCCGCAGGGATGACGGCTTGTACACCCGCCTTTATTTCACCCACATCGATGAGGAGGGCAACCCTTCCAAGCCATTTGTCCTTCCACAGAAAGACCCCGACTTCTACGGGGAATTCATGAAGAGCTACAATATCCCTGAAACGATAAGCGGACCGGTTAGTTACCCGGCCCGCGATATCGCCCTTAAGGCTAAGAATGACAAAGGGATTGATGTCTCTTCCTAGTTGTTGAAAGCGTTCCTGTTCTTCTCCTTCGCAGCCTTGATTATGGCATTCTCCTCGGTGAGATCGATCATTACATCGTAGGGTTTGCCGACTCCGAGGTTCTCGTCCCAGATGTTGGAGGCTTCCACTGACTTGATGCAAGCCGCGAACTTACCGGCCTTCAGCTCATCCTTGGCTTTGCCGAGGCAGGCCTTGCGGTAGATCTCATGGCCTCTTCTGGCGCCTTCCATAGGCATGACCTTGAGTTTGGACAAGACTTTGAGAGACTTCGTGTACTGCTTTGCTCCGCAGAGAGCGTCGGCATAGGCGAGTCCGAACTCGAATTTGTCCGGATATTTCTTGAAATACCTCTCACCGGCGTCAAGAGCCTCTTTCCACTCGGAGTTATTCCTGTAGTAGTCCACCAACGCCTTTCCGGTGCGCCAATCCTGCGAGAGAGACTCGGCCTTCTTGAGGTCGGCGAGTTTCTCATCACCGGAGCGGAGAAGGGCTCTCGTGAGATAGAAAGGATTGTAGTCGGGCTGGTTCCCGCAAGCTTCCAGAAGGTCGGCGGCCTTGTCCTTGGCGGCGTGACGCCAGAGGATCAAAGCTTTGTAGTAGTTGAGTTTCCAGTTGGGAGTCTTGCCGGCCGCCCAGTCGAACACCTTGACCATTTCCGGCCTGAAGGGGAAGACGAACTCCGGCGAGGCGGCGTTGGCTTCCTTGAGGAGAGCGTCGGACTTGGAGGTGTCGCCCTTAAGGCAGGCGATGTAGGCTCCCAGGTACTTGGCTGTAGGATATTCAGTCATCGTGCAGAGCTCGGAAGCCTCTTCGAGAAGACCACTTTCGAGGTAGAGGAGGGCTGTCTCGAGGATGGTCTCCTGAGGCAGCTCGCACTTGAGAGTCTTCGTGAATGAGGCGGGATCGCCGGCGGCGATTTGGCGCTCGAAGTTGAAGTAAGGGAACAGAGGAAGCTCAGCGGCTTCGGTTTTAAGAATATTCCCGGCAGTCTTCTTGTCTCCGAGATGCCTGGAGGCCACGACCTCAGCCCATTTGCCCTCCACGCTTCCGCTCTTGCGGGCATAGGTGAGAGCAAGGTTCCAGTCCTTGTCAGCCATCGCCATCTTCGCCAGCTCGGCGTAGGCAGCGTCCCTGTAAGCGGCAGTGTAGGCGGCTATCGAGAATCCGTCCTTGGCCTGCGTGGCCTTGCCGAGGGCTTTGGCCGCCAAGCCGTAGAGGTAGTTGGCCTCACCGTCATAAGTGTTGATAGTCAATGCCTTCCGGGCATATTCAAAAGCGTCCTCGTACATTCCGCAGTGGAGGCTGAACGATGCCATGCCCCTGAGAGCTGGAGCGTACCATTTGTCGATGGCGAGGCTGGCCAAATACTCGTCACGGGCCTTGTCATAGAGGCGGACATTCATCAGCTGGTCACCTCTCAAGCAATGGCCGTAAACACCTTTCCAATTGAAATCCTCCGGCATGGTGTCCGGCCTATCGGTCAGCCTGTAAGCGGGATCCTCGTTGTAGATGAGTTCATTGTCTCCGACAGTGACTTTGATGAAACTGTCGGTGACTCCGCTCACGCTCTTCGACCAAGGCTTCAGAGGTGTGAAAGCCACGTTGTCAGAGAATAGGGTCTTATCTCCGCAAGCGATTGTCACTCTTTTGCTTCCGCCGCAAATAGGGGATAGTTTCACGGTCGCTTTCCCGCCATCCTCACGTTTGACGGAAAGAGCTCCAAACGGACTGGCCTGCTGGAAACTGCCGATGTTCTCGACAGGGTACCAGTACTCTGTCCAGCAGTCGTCGGATTTGGGTGCGAAAGAGTGGTGCTTGAAGGGGGTGTCGATGCTCTCGATCTGGGAAGGCTGGTTGAACATCCTTCCCGCCTGGAGCTCGACATACTGGCCGTGGTTGTCGGTCAGCAGGTCTTCCCAGATACCTCCTTCCCTCGACTGGCTCCAGCAGAAGAACTTACGGCCGAGTTTCTCGTCAGGCCTGGAATAATGGACATATCCGAAATCATCGTCGTGCCAGTAGGCTCCGAAGTAGCCGTCATATCCTCCGATGATGTGGTAGGACTTTGAGCCTTCGAAAGCGTTCTGGGAGAACCATGAGAGATCCCTGCCCTCCGGATCCACAGGGAAGGCGTGGGCGTCACCTGGATGGCCTATATATCTGTCTCCAGGCATCTGTATCTGGAGGTTGCCTCCGGCCTTGAAGGCCGCGTTAGACCAGTTGTAGTAGGGTTGTTCCAGGGACGAGGTGTTGATGTAGCGTGCGGTTGTCGTGAAGCAAGCCCTGTCGGCAGGGACGTTGATCTCCACTGTCCACCAGGTCCTGGTCAGCAACTCGAAGGAGGCGATGATGCAGCTCACACTGCCGTCCTCGTTCTCCCTTGTCATGTAGTCGACAGGGGTGGCGGTTGTAGGAATATGTCCTATGATTCCGAAGTTGAACTCGATACCTCCGGAAGTCCAGGCGCCTCGCATGGCTATGTCCCTGAATTTGACCACATTGTTGTAGTAAACGAATTCAAGTCCTCTGGTCTTGTCTATGGCACCCCAGACCTTTCCTCCGATCTCAGGGAACACTGTGACACTCACCCAGTCGTTCTCCATGACGACGGTCTTCCATTCCTTGTTCTTCCCGATTGACTCGTAGGCGTCGAAGCGGAAGTAAGGATATTGGTTTTGGTTCGGGTTAGCGACCGGATTAGGGTCAGAGAAACCGTAGGTGAGCATCGATGTCTTTCCCTCGGTCAAGGTCGCTTTTCCAGGGGCGGCGCTCAGTAAGCCGGCCGCCAAGCAGGCCAGCATCAATGATAGTGTTATTCTTTTTATCATAGTGGAATATTAATTAAGTCTCTGAATTACTGCAGCTTCTGGATGGCGGCGGCGATGCGGCGCCTGTACTGGAGTATGCTTTGAGGATCTTTCGAGTAGTGCTGCTCGTCGGTGTAGATGCTCGTGGGAATCTGGAGCAGGCGGCGGGCGGCGGCAGCCTTTGAAGGATTCTCTTTCGCCAGGCGCTCGAGTATGGTGAAATACTCGAAATCCTCGATGCCGTCTCGCAGCAGCTCGGCGCGGTATGAAGGCACGGCCTCGCCCAGGTGAGGGGTCTTGTCCGTCCCCACATGACGGTTGTCCGGATAGAACAGACGTCCGTCACCGTTGCCCCAAGGAGCTTGCTTACCCTTGATTGTTCCGTAGCCAGTCGTCCAGCCCATAGCCTCTTCCCAAGGATTCTGCAACATTCCGTCGGGTGACGCCTCAGCTGAGTTCCAATATGTTGTCTCCCAGATAAGCAGTCCGTTGAGATGGTGGACGTATGAGCCCCAGGACCACATTCTCATGTTGATGGCGTCGTGGTCGATGAACAGGGTGATCCATGGGGATTTGGGTCCGGTGCAAAGGTAGGTCCAGTACTCATCCCCGCGCTCATGTACCTTTTTCGCTTTCTCGTGGTCGATCTTGTGCCAGATGGAGCAGGTGATGTCTGTGACATCGGAGATGTCGTGACCGGATATGTGCTCAGTGAGGAAGGTGGTGAGTTTGGGAGCGTATTCCTTGATCATGCTGTTGGTCTCCCGGACGAAGTCATAGTCCTTGTCGCCCGGCTCGTCGAACCAGTAGATATATTCCTTGCCTAGGATGCCGGCTTCCTCGAGTCCATCCTGCAACTGCTTGAGGTAGCGCCTCATAAGGCGTCCGTACTCTTCGGTTCCTTGGACGAAGCTGGCGAACTCTCCCGGCTGGCGGCTATAGAAAGTACCGCTGCCCAGGCCTTTGGTCCTCATCCTGTAGCCGGTGAATCCATATTCCCCGAAATACTTCCTCGCCGCCGGAATGAAGTCCGAGAAATCGAGGGTGATGTCGACCTTGTCGGGATCCACCTCGAAGTCACCTTCGGGCAGGAGGTTTTTCCCGGAATCATTCTGGCTCAGTGTCATGTCGTCGAACCATACGGTGCCGAGGTCGTTGCCTGAGGACACCCTGTTCGACGGGTAGAGGTGGACGCTTACCTGGGCGGCTTCGGAAGGCAGAGTCCCAAGGCTGTAGGAGAATTCTTTCCAATCCTTGCCGCAAGTGAATCCGTTGTACCTATTCTCAAACGGAAGCAGTTCACCGTCAGCTTTGTAGCATTGAACACCCACGACAAATGTCTGGTTGTCTTTTTCCGCGCGGCTCCACCATTTGAGGGTGTGTGGCTTCCCGCCATCCACCTTGATTCTCTCAAGCGGGTAAGCTTCGGGGGTTGAGGTGTAGGAGTCGTCGATAATCTTGTACGAATATCTTCCTCCGTGAGGCTTTTCAGGATCGTAAACTCCTCCCTCCCATGGAATTCCGGTGACGGTTTCCTTGATGGGGGTGAGGACGAACGGGTCGTACGGGGACATCTTGTGTTCTGAGAACGCCTTCATGTAGATGTCAAACTCCTTCTGGATCTGCTCGGGAGTGGTGAGATTGTCGTATAGAGCCGCTCTATCGATTGAGAATCCGAAGCCGGAGCGCATGGTAGGGCTGTCAGGAAGCTCGAAGTTCCAGACTTCCAGCGACAGCGGGACATTCTCGCTCCAGCCGTCTTTCGAAGACAGGGTGACAGAGCCCTTGTATATTCCCGGAACGGCGTCTTTCGGCACCTTGACGGTGATCCAGAAAGGATGGTTCCGTCCGGTCCCGAGGTCCTCAGCAGAGCGGTAGACCGGTAGTGGATCGGGCCATAGACCCTCTTTTCCATAACTGTCGGTCGGATGCTTGACCTGGACATATTCCACTTTCCTCACCGTGAAAGCGGAGGCTGGAATGGTTCCCTTCCCGGACTTCAGGTCGCTCAGGGTCACTTTCACTTGGGAAAGCTCGCGCTCTGGACGTACCACGATCTGGAATGACTCCCACTCGTTTTTGGCCGCGGCCACGTTGACGGGCCGCGCCTTACCCTTCGGGGCGGGCATATCCTGCATGATCTTGTACGTTCCCTCCGCCCACCAGAGAGTTGCTTCAGGGGACGAGGCGACGGGGTAACCGAAGCCTCCTGTGGCGGTGTGGTAGGGATCCACCTGCTGCGCCTTGAGCGTCAAGGCAGAGGATAACAAAACTAACAGTAATATCGGTCTTTTCATTATGTGGTTGATTTTGTCTTAATTCTCTTTCTCGATGACAAGCATCCATCCCTCCTTGGCCTTGACGCTCAAGTTATCAATTCCTGTCATCCTGAGCGGAGCGAAGGATCTCTCTTCCTGGAAGCAGGGGATCGCCGGAGCGGTGACCTTGGCCTTGGAGGGATCCATTCCGAGAGCCTTCCAATCAATGGTAAGCCGTATTGTCTTGTCCTTTTCGGAGAAGTTGCCTATTGACACTATGGTGGTTCCGTCCTTGACATAGGCTGTCGCCTTGACCTCGGGATCGGATGTTCTCACGGGACACTCCGGATCCCAGTAGCCCAGCATCTTGGCGTCTTTGATGCCGGTCTTCTCCCAGAACTTCCACATCGGGACAGGAGATTTCTCGTCTCCCGTGTCGGTCCAGGAATGCCGTGCTGTTGTGCCGTAAACCATTCCCAGGAATCGGTTGCCACCATCCTGGAGCATCTCGCCCATCACTCCGAAAGGAATACCGGAGAATGTGACAAGCCACTGGTCGGGAGACATCTGGTTGTAGCGGAAGCTCTCCCCGAACCACAGGCGGTCCATGTAGGGGAAGAACTCGGCGTATTGATTCATAGGGCCTATTGATGCGGCGTCGTTGGAATGGAGGTCAATCAGCGAGCCGTCGTGGTATCCGTCCAGAATCTTGCGGAGGCGTTTGATTGTGACCCTGTCGCAGGACACATCGTCCATGTACAGGCCGTCAATCCCGTAGTTCTCCTCCATCCAGCGGACTCCCTCAAGGAAATAGTTGAGGTATCTGGAGTTACCTATAAGCTGCACAGCCGGATCGCTGTCCCATTCCTTGAATTTATGCAGGGATGTGTACCAGTTTGGAGCGTAGTCCTCAATCATATGCTCGCACATCCAGGCGTTACCTTTTCCGCCTCCTTCCCTGATCACCTCGTGGTTCAGGCTGTGGAAGGCGTAGATCTCCTCGCAGTGGACGGAAAGCTCCCGGATCGTGTAGTAAAGCTTGACTTTGCGTCCGTTGTCGTGCTGATGGTTGATGAATTGTACCAGGGAGTCCCGGACTATGAAAGGATAGTTGATGTAGGGGTTGAGATTCCTGGCGTGGTGGATGTTCATTATGTTCGCGCCGTCCTCTGCTGCCCTGTCGAAATCGGCGGGAATGGCATGGAAGTACCTCTCAGAGAAATGTTTAGCCGGATCGGGTTCCTTGACTGGAGTCAGCAGCAGGTTGAACTCGAAGTTCTTAGGCTCCTTGCCTATGACGTTCGGCCCGGTCGAGGCGACCACAGTCGCGGGAGCACCTTTAGCTCCGCTGACGGTCACACGACCCTTGCCGCCATTATACCAGACAGGTGCTGGAGCGGGTCTGTATTTCCTGAGCAGCGGGCCGTGATATTCCCCGCCACGGAACTCCGTGTGCAGGCCGGCCTTGACTCCTCCCATCCAGAAACTGTCGAAAGGACCAGTCCAGTCCCAGGAATATGAAGCCGGGCGGTACCCTCCCTTAAAGCCTATTCCCATAAAGTATTCCGAGGAATAGGCTGAATACGGGGTCTCCAGCCTTATGTCTTTGACCTCGATGTCCTCCCCTGCGGAAGATACATTTATGTCGAAGTGGATATGCCCGTCATATTCCATCGTGCCGGCAAGATTGAACTTGATCCCGCTTTGCTCGGAAGAAGCGGTCCAGGTCACGAGGCCGGAAGCTTCTTTGTTGATCTTGACGTTGTCGGCGGAGAAGACGACATTACCCTTTGAGGTGTACACGACCAGCCTCTGAGGCCCGTTCAATGCGCTTATTCCACCGATTTTTGCGTCAGAGACCATACCGTTGCCGCCGAGATCCAATGTCTTTCCGGTGGCCTCGATCGTCCTTCCGTTGACAATCATTTCCTTGTAAGGGAAGGTGGGCTCATTGTCGTCAAGCGCTATGGTGGAATTGAGCCAGCGGAGTCTCGCTAGCCTCCATACCTCCGAGTCACCCTTGTCCGCAAGAACCTTGGAAGACACTTTAATGGCAAGGTCAATCGTTTGTGGATCAACACCTTCCGCAGTGATGACGGCCTGCCCCTTATAGACTCCGGGCTTCGCATCCTCCGGAATCTGAACTCCGCACCAAAGGGCTTGAACCTTGTCCTTTGGCACATCTATGGTGAAATCCAGGCGGGAACCGTCCCAGGATGTCCCTTCCTGGTTGAAGCAAGTCATGGCGTCCGTTCCGATGACGGCTTTCCCGTTCCTGAGTTCGGAGAAAGCGACCTTCACGTTTTTCAGGTCCTTTCCGGCCGCCCAGACTCCGAGCTGCCAGGTATAGTATTCGTTCCTCATCGCATATCCCTTGAAGGAAGCGTCGGGAGCTTTGACCCATTTCGCGGGAATATATCTGGAGAACTGGATAGGGAAGGCCCTGTCCTCGGGGAAGATGACCATATCCTTACCGGTTGCCGCTTTGAGAGAGGCCACCTCTTCTTGAGTGGCGATGAGTCCCATCGGGCTCCAGAAGTTGAATCTTGAGGCGCTCTCGAACCTGTCCACCTTGGCCTTAGGGAGTTTGTCCTTGTCCGAGGTCACCTTGTCACTCCACTGTTTGTCCGCCTCATATTCGGGAGCCAGATAGTCAGACACGTTGGCGTACCAATACTGCCACTTGTAGGGAAGGTAGTAGATGAAGTAGGTCCCGGGGCCGGAATCCGGCTTGAATATGATCTCACCTTCCTCAGGTGTCAGCTTTGTGACCACGACATCTTTTATCTCCTTGCCGCCGGCGTCGGTGACGATAATCTTTTTGGTCTCCGGGTTGAGATCGGGTCTCCTCCAGGGAAGATTCACTGAGACCGCTTTCCCGGAGTTTTCGGCGACTGTCACCACAGCCCTGTGGTTGCCTCTCAAGTCGATAGCCCAAGTGGAGTCAGCCACGGTAAAAGGTATCCCGTCGGGAGCGAAGGACTCGTAACGGCTGTCCCCGTCAGGGTAACTGCCTGCCCCGGAGCATCCTGCCATGAGGATCAGTCCCGGCAATGAGACGGCAAGAAGGATGAGGATTCTTTTCATGATCTGATAATATGATTAGTTGACTGGTCCTGTCTTGGCAAATTCAATCAGGTCGAGGGCCTGGAGTTGACCATGTGGTTGAAAATGATGGTTTAAACAAAATTACAAAATATCGGTCTGTCTGGCAAGTGCGATCAAGTCCAAGGCTTCCTTCATCCTGTCGGATGGTTCGGAGACGGGACTCAGTCCTGCGGAATTCTCCACCCAGTCCCTTTCCCAGGCAGGATAGTCGAAGGGCTGTCCGGTCTCGATGCTGTCGAACCAGGCGTTCAGTCGCGGGAGATAGTAGTCCCTGATCAGTCCTGACCATATTCGGGCTGAATAGTCGTCCACCGGAGGTCCCCAGATCGTCACTATGCGCTTTGCATTGCGCTCGTAATAGGCAGCCTCTTCGGGAGAGGTGGCGTGTGACCTGGCCAGGTCGATCCATCGCTGCAGGTTGTGGTTGGGATGGGTGCTGAGGATCCGGTCGGTCTTCAAGGCGAGTTCGTTCACGGTGGCTTTCACTGAAACGGCCTTGTCCCTGTCTCCCCGCGCGGCGTCGGCATAGGCCTGCCGCATCAGGAGCTCCATCTTTCCTCCTGCATACTGTGCCGCCAGGTAGGAGAGGTCGGTGATGTACAGAGGATTGTCCTTCATTTCCGGAGCCGCCTTTGCGAACTGCTCTATCGAGTCGAAGAAAAGGGAGTCGATCTGGTAGGAACCTTTCTTCGAAATACCGGGGCGGAACTGCCATACATAGCGGGGATGGTCCGTGAAATGGCCGTACACGGATCGTGTAATCCCGTTCCAGTAATCCTCGAGATGGCCGTCATTCTTTCCGTAACGGCAAAGTGTGTAATTGTCGAGCCATTCCTTCAGGTTCAGGCTGTCAGCGGTCCATCCGGCATCGCTGATCAGTTCATAGATGACTTCGTTGTTCTCTATGCCCTCCGGAGCAGTTCCGAAGCCGACGAGGTTGCCCTTGTTGGGCGATGAGAGTGCGTCCAGCCTTCCTCCGTTCGCATAGAACTCCAGGATTCCGGTCATGGCGGACTTGCCTCCCATGTTGGGAATCGTGGAATAGATCCACTGCTTGTTGTCGAAGCCCTTGAAGAACTCCCAGTTGGCCTGGTTCTTCCAATGAATGTAGTTATAGTCCTCGGCCATGTCGATGATGAGGGCCTTGTCATCGGGAACTTTGCTGTACAGGGCGGAAAAGCTGTCATAGTCCCAAACATGGCGTGAATAGCCCAACATCCAGCCATTCTTGACCCAAACCGCATCCGGGTTGGCCTGGCTGATGCTCTCGTGGACCGTCTGTCCGAACTGGGCGAGCATATCGTAACGCTCCCGGCTTCCATGAGGGGGGAGGACTATGGCCATTTCGTTGAAGGGGTCGGCAAGGTAGTACTTGCCTTTGCCGAACTCATTCTCCCACTCCTCTATGAACATCTTCCCGATTTTCGGGAAGAGGGGATCTTCCGTCAGGAGTATCCAGTTGTGGAAACCACCGGACCATGTGGTCTCGACAAGTTTGGCATCGGGATAGATGCGCAGTATATCCTTGGGAAGGAAGCCGGCAAAGGCGGGACAGACGGGTTTCATGCCCAGGGACCTCATCCGGTCCAGGATCCTGTGCTGAAGGGCTATCTGGTCTTCATGCCAGCTCTCGGGCAATGGAGAGTCGATTCCGCTAAGATTCCCCAGCCGCATCCAGGGCAGATGGGCGGGTCCTACGAAGTAGTTGTAGATCTCCTCGTCAGTGAGTCCCAGCTTTTTCAAGACGCGGGCGGTGATGGCCTCATTCGCCACAAGGGCCAAGGGCATATCTATCCCGTGCAAAGCCATCCAATCGATTTCCTGTTCCCAACGCTCCCAGTCCCAGTAGCACAATGTGTAGCCGTACGTGACCACGTTGAAATAATAGTGGTGCTTGAAAGGAGAGACTTTCTCTACCGAAGGGGCGTCAGGAAGCGTTGAGGGAAGCTCGAGGCGGTTACCCGACCAGGAGTTGATGCCGGCTTCCATATTCCGGACATATTCGTAAAAGGCCCGGCATAGAGCCATGTTGCTGCTTCCTTCAAGCTTCAAGACTCCGTTTTCGACTTTATATGAGAACCGGTCACATCCATTCTCCTTGTCCATAGACAGGGAGAGTTCCATTGGAACTCCTTCTCCAGCAAATCGTTGGATTACGTCCTTGGCTGGAGCTGTCTTGTCCTGGCAGCCAGCCAACAGGAGCAAAGCGGAAGAAAAAAGGGTGATAATAATGGAGGCGAAACTTCTCATTTGTTTTGGTTGTAAAGGTAGTAGAGCCAATAAGTGTCTCCGAATTTGGAGCGGAGCCTCTGCCGCAGGTCGCTCCTTCGGCTGTTTTTAGTGTAGAACTCCTTGAAGTCAGAGTATCTTTTGAGTGTCTCCTGGTCGATATTCCATTTCCCGATGAGTTCGGGTTCTTTCTCAGAGAGGATCAGGACAGCTTCCTTGAAGGATTTAGAAAGAGGCTGACCAATCATGAACTCATCCAGGAAGTTCTTGAAACTCTGGAGGTTCTTGGCGAGCAGAAAATGAGCTCCAGCATATTCCCGGGTGGCTGTGTGATAAGGATTAGCCCTTAATATCTCTTCGAGATCCCATCCCAAATCGTTATGGGATAGGGCGAGATTGTTGTCATGCGGAACGCAGCGGGCTTTTGGGCCAAGCTCCGGATCTTGAAGAATCATCTCCCTGTTTCTGAGGAACTTCCGTTGGTCGGTAGCCCATTTTCTGTAGAAACAGCTTTTCTCGAGTCTGGCGATGTATTTCTCGGCCACGTCATATTGCCCGAAGATGAGATTGGTCTGGACGAGCCTTTGGAGCATCCGGGGATTTGAGTTGTCGAAGATCACGTTGGCTTCGAACGCCATCCTTTGAGCCAGGGAAATATGCCCCATCTCATAGTAGATGTTGCTCAGCAGCAACGAAGTGTACTCGATCTCGCGCCACTCCAGTATGAGGCTGTAGGGGTCTGTCTGGGAATATTTGAACATCTCATCCCCGAGGATTCCTTTCCTGGCCAGGGCCCAATTGAGAAAGTTTTGATAGACGTAGTTGTTATCGCTTGTCTTTGAAATGACCCGGATTATGTCATCAGGACGATCCTGGTACATGTACCAGTCCAGTTCCTTGTAGAGATCTTTTTCCCCGAGGGATGACTTATATGAGAAGAAGACGGTGGCGAGAGCGATGACGGCCAGGCCAGAAGTGAGCGCTATGCGGCCTTTAGAGCCGCGGATCAGTTTCCGGAGGAGAAAGTCAGCCAAAACCACAACGAGCGTCACCAATAAGGCCACGCTCAAAGCACCGGCATAGGGGATGCTCCACAAAGAGGTCAGGTGTTTCTGTCCGGAGTATAGGAAACTGAATCTATTGGCCGCTTGCAGAAAGATGAAGCAACCAGCGAGAACCAGTCCCCAGACGCAATATCTGAATATCTTTTCCCTTTTCACTTGTGATAACTCAAATATACTAATAAATGGTTGACTGTAAAAGGGATTTTATAAAAAATACCGGGGGCGGAGTCGCCGCCCCCGATACAAAAGTGCTATGAGTAAACGTTACTTGTTCAGGGTAACAGTTATTGTCCACTCCTTCTGTGAGCCGTCAGCGGCCTCCACGATGTATTTGTGGGGAGACGACCAGTCGGCAGGTGTTCCGAGAGCGGGAGAACCACCGACCGGTGTGATGACCGCGGCCGTGGAAATCTGGACAGCGACCACCAGCTGGCTCGCGCTTATCTTGCTCTTCTCAGCCTCCGGGAAATTGGAAGGAAGAGATGCGGTGATATTGCAAGTCTTGGATCCGGCGTCGATGCTGTTCTTGACAGTCAAGGTCGATTGCTTCACGGCATGGGCCCCGCTGAGAGGGAATGTCTTGGAATTGTCCATGTAGCGGTAATACACATAGGCTCCTGTGATGTCGGCGCCGTCGTACACATCGAGAGGCTTGAGGTTGTATTCAAGACAGGACGTGAACGACAATGCTAGGACAGCTGCTATGATGATGTATTTCAATGATTTCATAATCGTAGAATTTAACTGTTACCAACCTTCGTTCTGCTGATGGTCAAGGCCGTAAGCCTCCCTGGTGTCGAGGAAGCCCTGGGCGATGGGGAAGAGATACCTCCTGGCGGTGAACTGTCTCTTGGCGGCACCGGTGATGGTCACCTGTCCGATGAGTATGGCGTCGCGTGCGCGGTTGATGCTGATCTTGTAGGTGGCGCGGTCGAGGTCGAAGATGATGTCTCCAGGAGTTCTGCCATGGTTCGAGTAGCCGCCGTACTTGCCCCATCTCAGATAGGTGAAGTACATGTCGGCGTGCTCGTTGGTCATCTCGCAGTTTCGCTCCCTCATGTAGTCTATCCAAGCCTCCTCAAGAGTGGATGCCTTTGACTCGGGAAGTTTGCCGTGGGTGACGCGGGTGGCATTCAAGGCCTTGACGGCCTCGGCGACATTACCTTGGAGGAGGTAGGCCTCGGCGAGGTTCATGTAGGCCTCACCTACACGGGCGATCACATAGTGCATGTCAATCTTGACGCTGGCGTAGTAGGTGTTGACCGGATTCTCGATGGTGTTCTTCCTCCAGTAGTAACCGGTGGCGGTGTTGTACCACGCACCGTCCTCCTTGTCACGGACTCCGATACCGGCGTTACCGTCAAGGTTGGTGTGGAAGGTCTCGTTCACGAAGACATCTCCATCAGCGATGACGGAAGTGTGGAAACGGGCGTCCCTGTTCTGATACATCAGCTCAGAGATGTTCCTCGTGTCTGTACGGTCAGACTTTAGGACTGAGTACCTGGTGAATACGGGGGTGGTTCCGTTAGTGTTGGCCAGGTCATTAGGAGAAGGAATACGACGAGGGTTACCGTTCAGCTGGTTGTACTGGTCAACCTGACCGGGAGTTGTGACGGAAGAAGGGTCGAGCTCATCGACATTTTCCTTCCACTGGGAGGTCTCCCACCAAGGCAGAGCTTCCTTAGTCTTATCATCAATCACAAGGTACTGGTCCACAAGGTCTTGTGTCGGCCAATAAACACCCCAGGCGCAGAAGGTCTGGCCGTCCTTGTTCGTCCACTCCAGCGGGCACTGGGAGTTCTGCTGCTGGCTCGGGGTGATGTTTGGAGCCGTCAGCTGAGTCTCATAGAAGCTGGACATTGAGCTGTTCTGGGCGAGACGGTAGAACCCGAGGAGAATCTCGGAATTGTACATGTCTGTCTCGTTGAACATTCCGCCGTAGTTGGAGGTAAGTTGTTTGTTGTCGACGACATCCTTGGCGGCGTTGATACACTTGGTGAGGTAAGACTGGTCTCCGGTGTAGGCGTAGGCCTGCAGGCATGCGGAGCTCAGAAGAACCTCGGCGGCGTACTTGTTGGCCCTTCCGGTGGAAGATGTCTTGGGCAGGCCGGCAATTGCGTCTTCAAAGTCGGCTATGACTATATCGTAGCTTTCCTTGACAGAGGATGTCATATGCAAGTCTTTGACTACCAAGGTGTCTTCCTGTGAGAAGACTTGCTTGATGGGAAGGAAACGTCCCATCGTACGGGCCTGGTAGAAGAACACCATGGCGCGGAGGAACTTTCCTTCTGCCACGATTAGGGTCTTCTCCTCACTCGAGAGGTTCTCAGAGTTGGAGGCTTTCTCTATGATAAGGTTGCATCTGCGGAGTCTCGAGGCCTGGTTGGCGCCAAGATCGTTAGTGCGATCATAGATTTCCAGCGCCCAACGGTCCGAAGGTCTTGTGACCTGGTCGGCCTCGACGGAGTTGGGGGTCCTGGATTCCCAAGTCACCGCGGTTCCGCTGCCGGCCCACATACCGTTAAGGACGGAATAGTAAGTGGCGTTCACAAAGGCGTTCGCCGTGCTGTATGAACCCCATACGGTCTCCTCGTCGAAGAAGTCGGTAGGATGGGTGTCGAGGGTGTCGCGGCACGAGGGTGCGAGGAACAGTAGACCGATTCCCAACAGACTGAATAATATACTCTTTTTCATATTCATGTCGCTTTTAGAATCCAATGTTAACAGTTAAAGCAAGAGTCCTGTCGACCGGGTAGTTGTAGTTCTGGGATGAACCGGCTTCGGGGTCGAGTCCGTAAATCTGGGAATTGGACCATGTGAGGATGTTCTGCCCGGAAATACCAACCCTCAGCCTTGAGAGCCAGTCGTATTTCTTGAGGGCGGAGTACTTGAAGTCATATCCGAACTGGAAGTCCTTCATACGGACATATGCGCAGTTTATAAGCCAGAAGTCGCTGTCAATGAAGTTGTTATTGTTGTTGAGGTTCGTGTTGGATGTGAGCCTCGGGTAAGCGGCGTTGGTGTTCGAAGGGCTCCAAGTGTTCTCCTGGTAAGGGAAGATGACGGAAAGGTCTCCAACCTGGCTGGTCTGCATGGAATTGGTATAGTTCGTTCCGTTCAGTCCCAGATTGTAGTTGGTCGCACCTTGGATCAATGTGCTGAAATAGAATCCTCTCCAACCGAGATTGATGCTGAGTCCGTACTGTGCGCGCGGGACGCTGGTTTTTCCGAGTCTGCGGTAGTCGGCAGAGGTGATCTGCCCGTCACCGTTGGTGTCCTCGTACTTGAGGTCGCCGGGCGCCAGGTTTCCGGTGTTCATCGAGCTGAGATATCCGACGCTGTTGAACACGTCTTGCTCGCTGGTGTAGAAACCGAGGCAATGGTAGCGGTTGCCGTAATAACCCCTCTGCTGCTGTGTGCGGGTGTAGGGGTTCATGTAGGAGGACTCGGCCTCACTCTGGTTATAAGCCCAGAGCTGGTCGAAATAGGTCATGTTGGCCGCGATGTCATAGCTGAAATCGCCGACATTGTCCCTCCAGCCGAGCTGGATCTCGATACCCTCGCGGCGGAACTCGGACTCGGACTTGACTTTCGGCATGGAGATACCCATGACCTGGTTCAGATAGCTCTGTCCTGTAGGAGCCATAAGGTAGCCGAAGGTCTTGTAGAAGAAGTAGTCGAATGAGCCGTAGAGCCTGTTGGACAAGGATGCGAAGTCAAAACCGATGTCGGTCTGGTTGGTGGTGTACCAGGTGAGGTCAGGTGAAGGAAGCGCGCCCTCGCTGAAACCGGAGGCGAACTCTCCGTCCACGACATAGGAAGTCGCGCTCAGGGTGTAGGACTGCATGTAGGCGAATCTTCCGGCGCTGGAATCCAGACCGGTCTGGCCATAGGAACCTCTAAGTTTCAACATGTTGAGGACGTTGTTGTCCACAAGGCTCTTCATCCATGGCTCAGCTGTGACGACCCAGCCCACAGATCCTCCGACGAACAGACCCCATCTCTTACCAGGGGCGAAATAGTCGGAACCGTCATAACGCATACTGCCCTCGAGGTAGTACTTGTTGGCGTAGTTGTAACGGGCCTGGCCGATCCAAGCGGCGCGTCCGAGCTCAGACTCGCTACCGCCGTTGGTCTGGGTGCTGGCGGGACCCACGCTGATCTGGTCGACCTGGAACTCATAGTTGGTCCTGGCCATATAATAGTCGTATCCTGTCTCGTAGTACTGCTCGTAACCACCGACAGCGGAGATGGAATGCTTGCCGAACTGGTTGGCATACTCCAGGAACGCCTGGTGGGTGTAGCCGATGTTCTTGTCGTTGGTGAGAGTCAGCTGAGGCTGGCCGGCGTAGATCGGCTGGGTGGAATCCCATTCGTACTCGGCAGCATTCTTCTGCCAGAGTTTATGATTGTAGAAATAGTAGCGGTAGTTGGAGGAAACGCGGGCCTTGAGTCCCTTGACCCACGGCACGCTCCAGACTATCTCTCCCTTTGCGTTAATGACATTGGTGCTCCACTTGGAGTAACCGGCATCCATGGTCGTCTGGGCGTAGTGGTTGTAGTTACCGTTCCACCAGGGAAGTCCGTGGGCGTTGAATATCACGCCTTCATCACCTCGGGCAAGACCTGAGAAGGATGAGCCAGGGCCTCCGTACTGGGTTCCCCTCGGTTCGTGAGTGGACTGGGTGTATCCGTCAACGGTGGCGTTTATCTGGACTCCGAACTTCTTGAGGTTAACTGTCTCGGCGAGACGGATGGTGGAGCGGTAGAAACGGTGGTCAGCGTTCTTCAGCATTGATTTCTGGTCAGTGTTGGAGAAGGACGCGTAGGTGCGCATGACATCGTTACCTCCGGAAACCCTGACGGTGTGTTTGGTCTGAGGCACCCAATCCCTGATGATCAGATCGCGTTGAGAGTCCATAGGGCGTCTCTGTGAATCCATTCCCTGCTTGGCAAGCTCAATGACCTCCTTGGAATATGCGGGCTCAAGACCGTCGTTCGTATATCCCTGGTTGGAGAATTCGTAGCGCTGCCATGTCGGCACGACATCGGGCCAGAATGCGGGCTGGGCAAATGACTGGTTGAAGTCGTAGTCGACGGCAACCTTGCCTTGAGTTCCTCTTCTTGTGACAATCTGGATGATACCGTTAGCGGCTCGTGAACCGTAAACGGCGGTCGCGGAAGCGTCCTTCAGGATGTTCATCTGCTCGATGTCCTCAGGTGAGAGGCTGACGAAGTCAGTCTTGGAACGGATGGCTCCATCTATAACGTACAACGGCTCTCCACCACCACGGATACTGATTGAGGGGTTGACGTTGACACCACCACCGCTCTGCTGGACGATAAGTCCAGGGGAACGGCCGGCGAGACCTTGCGAGATGTTCACAACCGGTAGGTTGGAAATCTGCTGGGTTTTAACCGTAGAGACTGAGGAGATAAGGTCTCTCTTAGTCGCTGATGAATAACCCACGACCAAGACATCGTCGAGCGCGAGCACATCCTCTTCCATCGTGAGGTCGTGCGTTCCGGCCTTGTCCGCCTTGAACTCAACAGTGGTGTAGCCGAGGTTCTCGATTGTGACCACGGCGCCAGCGGGAACTGATAATGACCACTTTCCGTCAGCGTCTGTAACGGCTCCGTTCAAGGTGCCTTTCTCAAGGACAAACGCTCCCACAACGGGTTGTCCTTTGGCATCTTTCACGGTACCGTTAACGGTCACCTTTGTCTGTGCGAATGCTATCTGCACCAGACATAGGAAGATCGCTACCGCGATACTTCTCAAACTAGGCGATTTTAACATAAGTGATTGATTAATAGTTGATAAATGGTGAGTATATGTTATTGTGAGATTACGATCAGCCAACCTTCCTTGCTCTTGACTGGGATGGGTTGACCGGCCTTGAAGGAAGTCTCATCCTGGAAGTTCATGATCTCCGGGGCGGTAATCTTGGCCTTAGCGGGATCTATGCCTATGGCTTTCCAATTGATTGTCAGCTTTATGGTCTTGTCTTTGCCGGCGAAGTTGCCGATAGAGACCAGGGTCTTGCCGTCCTTTACATAAGCCGTGGCCTTGACATCCGGATCCGAGGTGGAGACAGGGCAGTCAGGATCCCAGTAGCCAAGCATCTTCGCCTCTGTTATCCCGAACTTATCCCAGAACTTCCAGACCGGCACAGGGGATTTGACATTCTCTTTTCCGGTTCCGGTCCAAGAGTGCCTTGCGGTTGTGCCGTAGACCATTCCCAGGAACCTGTTACCACCATCCTGCAGCATCTCGCTCATCACTCCGAACGGGATTCCTGAGAAGGTGACAAGCCACTGGTCAGGGGTCATCTCATTGTACCTGTAACTCTCGCCGAACCAGAGCCTGTCCATGTAAGGGAAGAACTCGGTGTATTGGTTGGCCGGGCCCTGTGAGTATCCGGTGTTGGAGTGGAGATCGATCAGGGCACCATCGTGGTATTCCTCCAGGATCTTGCGGATTCTCTTGACGGTGGTCCTGTCGAAGGAAACATCATCCATGTAGATTCCGTCGAGGTCGTAGTTCACCAATATCCAGCGCAGTCCCTCAAGGAAGTAGTTGATAAACCTTGAGTTAGGTGTGAGAACCAAGGCGGCGTCAGAATCTCCTTCCTTGATCAGGACTCCGTCCCTGATGTTGTCGAGGGCTGTGTACCACGCCGGCTTGTAGTCATCGATCAGGTGCTCGCAGTCCCAAGGCAGTCCGTAACCGACACCCTCCAGGAATATCTCGTGGTTGAGGCTGTGGAAGGCATAGACCTCCTCGCAGTGGGTGGTCAACTCACGGATGGTGTAGTACAGTTTCACCTTCCTGCCATTCTCGTGCTGATGCTTGATGTGTGAGATCAGAGAGTCGCGGACAATGTAAGGATAGTTGATGTAAGGGTTCAGGTTCGTGGCGTGGTGGATATTACCGATATTGGCTCCATCCTCTGACGCCTTGTCGAATCCGGAAGGAGTGGAGTGATAATATCTCTCCGAGAAGTGCTTGGCCGGATTGAGATCCTTGACAGGAGTGATCAACAAGTTGAACTCATAGTTCATGGGTTCCTTGCCGATCGTCCTCTTACCCGTTGAGGCGACCACGGTGGCAGGTTTGCCTTTGGCTCCGCTGACAGTGACGGTCCCAAGATGATTGTTGCTCCAGACGGGTGTCGGTTCCGGTTTATAGTCCCAGATAAGCGGTCCATGATAGGTTCCTCCCCTAAACTCGGTGTGCAGACCTGCTTTCACACCACCGATCCAGTAGCTGTCGTAGGAACCGTCCCATTTATAGGTGTAATTGACAGGGCGGTATCCGCCTCCTTTACCGCCGCCATATCCGATACCGAGGAGATACTCGGAAGAGTAGGCGCTGTAGGTGGAGACAAGCCTCACATCCTTGGCTTCAATCTCTTTGTCTGAAGAGACATTGATGTCGAAATGCATGTGGCCGTCAAACTCCATGTTTCCGGCGAGATCGAACTTGATCCCATTCTGCTCAGAAGAGGCTTTCCATGTGACGAGCCCAGCGGCGTCTTTGGAAATCTTCACATTGTCGGCGTTGAAGACGACGTCACCGTTCTTTGTGGAGACAATCAGGGTCTGCGGCTTCTCGAACACTTCCTTGCCATTGATCTCGATTTTTCCGACCATACCGTTGGCTCCGACCTCGATGACTTTGCCGGTCGCCTCGACTTTATTCCCGTCCACAGTCATTTCCTTGAACGGGGCGACAGGCTCATTGTCCA